>Ga0154020_10003345_pt1 | contig 19316 bp, 22 predicted proteins | sample Klosneuvirus_201_FD_109709 | JGI IMG/M metagenome (GOLD analysis project Ga0154020, IMG submission 109709) | Active sludge microbial communities from wastewater, Klosterneuburg, Austria - Klosneuvirus_20160825_MG | ecosystem: Engineered > WWTP > Aerobic digester > Activated sludge | place... | reverse complement strand
TACTAATTTTGATCCAAGCAACTCCCGCAACTGTGATAAAACTATTTCACCTATTTTTCATCTTCCAGCTCACTCAGCACCGTTAGGATTAACTTTTATTAACTCAAGCCAATTTCCATCTAGTTGGCAAGGAGATTTATTAGTCGCTTTACATGGGTCATGGAATCGTACAACTCCAATTGGTTATAAAATCGTTCATCTTAAAGTCGATGGCAGTGCGATTCTAAGTAGTAACGATTTTGTCACTGGTTTTCTTCCAACAGGCGCAAACATCGGACCATCCTCGGCTTACGGAAGACCGGCTGATCTGACTTTCGATACGAGTGGGAATCTTTATATCTCAGATGATAAAGCAGGAAATATTTACCTAGTCTCTAAAAAATGAGAGTAAATTATTCGGGAAGGTTATCCTACTTGATCTCTGCTATTTTTGCATCTTTTCAGCAATTTGGTATACAATATATACACCCCTGGGAGTTATCTATATGGAAAGAGTAAAGAAATTTATTAGGAAGACCAAATATTCTTACCGAGCATTGCCGGATAAAAAGCAATATGTAGAGTTTTTTACAGCTGCTCTTACAGTCCCGATGCTGCTCACGGTTATTATTATTAATCTTAATAATTTACGAAGCAATAAAGCAGCTACACCCACACCTACACAGGAAAGGCCAATCGTAGTTAATGTCCCTGAGTCAACAGGAACCAAACCCGAAACTCAACCATCCAATACAGCCTGTACTAAAGGGATTGGCCCTATCAGTATTGATTACCCGGATGAGAATGAGACTGTATTTGATAACCCTATTCAAATTGATATCAATTACCAGCAAGGTAATTACTGTTCTGCTGTCTGGGCGTATCGCATTAATGATGGTAAATTCTCAGACTATGACGATAAATCAATTGCACTCTACAATGTCCCAAATGGCACGATTAGATTTCAGTTAAAGGTTAAAAGTATTGTAACCGGAGAGACCAAAACACTCACACGAACATTTATCTACAAAGGATCTCAAGACACACCTTCTGCCTCCGGTTCAGCCAACTAATACAATGCCTAGACACTTACGATCTACACTGACTTTTCTTTTAGGTTGGCCTTTTTCAATTATTGCCCTAATTTTTTTAACTCGTTCATTTTTATCAAAAACAAGCGGAATAACTCTCGACTTCAATCATATCCATATACCACTCATTATTCTCGGTTTTCTCTGTTTTGCTGGATATTATTTTCTCCGTAGCTATATTTGGTATTCTTTACTAACTTTTCATGGTAATAAGCTTGATTTGGCGGAATCTCTTTTTAACTGGTCTTTTGCACAACTAAAGCGCTATATTCCTGGAAATATTTGGGGGATGGTTGGAGTATCTCTTCACTTTTCTCAAAAAAATGTTTCAAAAAAAGATCTCAGTGCTTCATTTGTTACCGAAACAATCCTTGTTCTTTTGACAGCTTCCTTTGTGTGTCTTTTAGGGTTACCACTTATTATTTCTACCCTTCACTTATCCTCCTACGAGTCATTACTAAGGAGTCTCGGAGTGGGTGTGCTTATTACAGTCACCCTCCTCTATATGTTTTCGGGACTGGTCATATCCCGTATTACATTGCCGAAAATTATTTCGTATGCACTGGCACCTTTTTCTGTTCCTCGACTTGTTTCATTATGGTCGCTTATGCTCTTGAGTTTTATCTGTTATGGAATAGGGACCTATTTTATTGTTACAAGTTTTGTCTCTATTGATCCTCATCAGTTTTGGACGTTTGTTGGTTATTTTGTCTTTAGTCTACTGCTCGGATTTGTCTCTTTTATTACTCCCACTGGGCTTGGAGTACGAGAAGGTGCGATTGCACTGGGTTTAGCTAGCGTTACATCTGCACCCATTGCCTCATTTGCATCTCTTTTTGCTAGGTTCTCAATGATTATCGCCGAACTTGTATTCTTGGGATTTGCCTATCTATTTCACAAGACAAAAAATTCTTTTATTAGGAGGGGACTAGACTGGATCCAAACTCATCCTCACGTTACAATTCTTATACTTGGCTACATAATCTTTGTCTTATACTTCGCCTTTATCAGCGTACTTCGTTACGACAACTTTTATGCAGGAAGATTTGACCTGGGGAACATGGAACAGACGGTTTGGAATACACTCCATGGTAATATTTTTGAGTTTACAAATCCTAACGGAACAAATATTGTCTCACGACTAGCCTTTCATGCAGATTTTATTCTGATACTCCTCACACCTCTATATTTTTTCTGGCAGGATCCTCGGATGCTTCTCACATTACAACCAATTATCCTAGGTGGTGGTGCAATTTTTGTCTATTTACTCGCTCGCGATATTATCAAAAATAAGAATTTAGCACTCATTTTCGCTTTGCTTTATTTCCTTAATCCAAGCCTTGAAAGAAGTGTGATTTATGACTTTCATGCTGTTACCTTAGCCACTACTTTCTTACTCGGCTCGTTCTATTTTATGTATAAGAAAAAGTATGGGTGGTTCGTACTTTTTTCAATTCTCGCTGCTATCACTAAAGAACAAATATGGGCAATTATTGCTCTTTTTGGCTTATATATTTTTATTTTTCAAAAAAAGAGACTTTTGGGAAGTCTTGTTTTTATCCTTTCTTCAACCACACTTTACCTTCTTATTTGGAAGATTATCCCAGGAGCAGCAGGTGCCCAACACTTTGCTTTATCGTATTACGGAAATGGAGAAGGAAGTACAAGCCCAACCAGTCTCATAGAACAATTTCTTTTTTCTCCTCTAAAGACCGTTGACTTACTCCTTCAACCTGCAAGGATAGACTACTTGAATGCGTTATTTGCTCCACTTGGGTACTTAGCTATTTTCTCACCACTTTTTCTTATATTTGCCGGTCCTGACTTAACAATTAACTTATTAAGTAGCAAAGCCGAGCTTTATCAAATTTATTACCAATACACGGCTGCAATAACACCTTTTATCTTTATAGCAAGTATTTTCGGGTCTGTATTTATTCTTAAAAGAGTTAAAGTAGTAAGTCCATTTCTTCTTGGTGTGTACTTGGTATGTATCGGACTTTACACCAGCTATCTCTACGGCCCACTACCCGGATCAAAAGGCCCGAATTTAGACATGATTACTAAAGTAAATGCTAATAAAATAAATATTGACCGCCTCCTATCAAATATTTCTTCTGAGTACAGTGTTGCCACAAGTAACAGTCTCGGATCGCATGTCACACATAGACAATATTTATTCACTATTCCATATGGTTGGAATGACGCAGACTATGTGATCTTTTTAAGAAACGAAACCAACGCTTATCCATCTCTAACTGATCACTTAAGCCAAATCTCGAAGTTATCAACTAGCTCTGCTTATGTGAAGTATTTCGATGATGATAATGTGGTCGCTTTCAGAAAAAAATCTATTCCTGTAAAGTAAGTGTTGTCTTATCTCAATAAAGCTTTTATCATAAATACATGGTACAAGTAATAAAAGCCGATGGAAGTACTGAGCCATTTAGTGAAGAGAAAGTACTTCGTTCGATAAAACGTGCTGGAATCCCACAAGATCTACAAAATAGAGTTTTGCAGTCTATTAAAGACAAACTCTACGACAATATTCCGACTCATGATATCTATGGATTTATCACAGACACATTAGCTCACTCTCCCGAACCATACAGTAAGGCTCGTTACAGCCTCAAACAAGCCATAATGCTCCTGGGTCCAACTGGATATCCCTTTGAAGATTTTATCGCAAGGATTTACCAAGAATACAACTACACCACCCAGACTAGACAGTCACTCATGGGGAAATGCGTTATGCACGAAGTTGACGTTGAAGCTCAGAAAGATACTTCTAAAATCCTAATCGAAGCCAAGTTTCATAATAATGCAGGTACAAGATCGGAGATTCAAGTTCCACTCTATATTAAATCACGCTATGAAGACCTTAAAGACAAATATAATTTTAATGAAGCGTGGCTTGTTACAAATACTAAGGCTACAACAGAAGCTATAACTTTTGCTGAATGTGTTGGAATGAAGGTAGTAAGCTGGAACTACCCGGAAGGAAATAGCTTAAGAGATATGGTCGAGGAGAAAAATCTTCATCCTATTACCATGCTTTCTACATTATCTTTGCAACAAAAAGCTCAGCTTATGGCTAATCACACTATAATTTGTAGAGATATTTTAGAGAGAGAAGAAGCACTCAGTGTCCTAAGCCTTCCTCTTGATGTAAAAGAAGAGGTTTTACGTGAAGCTTCCTATATCATCTCTACACATGACCACTCGGATTAATTGTGCTAAAATGCCCGCATGGTAGAGAGAAAACCTATACTTAGACGTGAAATAATGCGTAAAAGGGAGGAAGCATCTCAGGCAGATCAATTCATAGATGATTTGCTTCCTCGTATATTCCCAGCTATGTTGGAGATAACATCGTTGAGAGAACAACTCCTAACAAGAGTAAATGTCTTCGATGAGACATTACTCCTTCGTTTTAGTGCTTCTCATGATGAAGATGAGTACGAATTTACTTATTGTGTAGCAGGCAAATCTGATAGAGCTTTCGGTTGGGTCAAAAACCCCGATCGCGAAAACATAATGTTTGCATGCGATCGTAAGTTTACACTCAACGATTCACCCAATGATGCTTTCATTAATCCTCTTACGGATCAGAATAAGGGTATCGCTATATGTGTCAGAGACAACAACAATGCAATAACAAATGGGAATAATCTTGAAGCTTGTTCTGCAGGGGCAGAAACTCTTGATTTGCTAAAAAAGCTTAGAAATACTGATGTCACATTGCTAAATGTATAACTTACTTCTTATCATTTTATTATTTAATGCTTTTTCTTTTGCTATCGCTTACCGAAAAGCTAAAAGTAACAAGACTATCCTTTCTAGACCCTATAGGGTTTGTGAGTTTTTTGGTTCTTTTGTCTGGGCTGACCATATCCTTTTTGGACCCTTTTGGGTAGCTGTTTCTCTCATTACTTTTCTTCTTCATGATACTCTGCTATTTCTCCTAATCTTTTGTATTTTCTGGCTTGTTAGAAGTGGAGGAGAGACCTTGTATTGGTTTTTTCAACAATTTCACCCCCGAGTAGGAAATGAACCGGAGCAATTCTGGATACATAAGCATGTACCAGGGGAAGCGGTCTGGTTTATGCACCAAATTTTCTGGCAGTGTATTATCGTAATTTCGACCATTTTGACCATCTATTTATCCTTCTTGTGGCTAACACGCGGAGCATAGTTCTCTTCTTACCCTCATCTTACTAAGCCTTTATTCTATTCTTAATGGTTGAGTCTAAAATAATCATATTGTTAGGTAATAAAGACCTGCCTACCGGCAGGGAGGAAGGAGGTGTAATACATTATGGATATTCTTTTGTGGGTAATTTTCGGAGCACTTGCTGGATGGATAGCATCTATGATTATGGGTACTGATGGCGAACAAGGAGCAATTCTTAATATCGTACTTGGCGTTATCGGTGCAGTCGTCGGAGGATTTGTCGTTAATCTCTTTGGAGTTTCAGGAGTCAACGGGTTTAATATTTACAGTCTCTTAGTGGCAGTCCTTGGAGCAGTTATCGTAGTCTGGGTTGCAAAGATGTTTCGTCATACAGCATAAGTTGTAATGAAAAGAAACTTTACCAAACAGGCTGTCCAAAAGACGGCCTGTTTTCATGTATTAGAAACTCACTCGTGCTAACTTCGTTCGCTCAACCTTATCTGCCATCCAACCATTAGGAGCAGTTGTCAACTTAGCCGAATTAAGTAAAAATCCATTCCGGATAGTATGAGTACCAAATTTATCATTAATACTATCAACAACCTTAATTAATTTTTCTTGCTTACGATCTTTTAAAAGAAGGGGAAGTGAGAGGTGAGTTGTATCTTCTAAATAACCTGCCCAGACACTAATTCGACGTACGTACCCTACAGGTAAGCCTCCATATTTTTGTTTTAAAACATTCATTCCAAGTTGATAAAGTTCAGAGCCGGTATTAACAAAGTTAGTCTGAGTTATATGACCATGGACATTAAAGTCGCCTGCCAACCAAATCCCGGCACTGCGTGATTTTTTATTTAGTCGACGCAACTTCAAAGCTATCTCTTCATAGAGTTCATATACGTTTTGTAAAATAACACGCTGATCATGCTCGTTACGCGCCAAGCAGTACTGTCTTCCGACTGATTTTACTGTCGGCTCTTCAGTATAAGAAAGGACAGGCCGCGGATCTATCCCTTGGCCGACATCATAGAGAAAATGTCCCTCTACGTTACCGAACTCACTCATAAGAACTTGGAGGGGAACAGCACGTAACTGCATAAGTGTTCTAATACCGATTAAATGAAGTCGCGCCTCAATCCGAGGACCTATACCACAAATATCCTGAAGCTTTGCTATTTTATAAACACTCTCAAGCTGATATGGACTAATACTTACAACACCATTAGGTTTTTTAAGTCCCGATCCTAACTTAGCTAGTAATTTATTATATGAGACCCCAATAGAAACAGTAAGATACTCACCAAGTTCCGTACGGATTCGTTTTTTTAATTCAGCAATAAGTCCTTCAACTCCACCATATAAATGAGAAGAGTAAGTCGCGTCCATAAAAAGTTCATCCAGTGAAAAGACCTCTATAAAAGGAGAAAAGTCTTTGCAAATTGAAATAAATTTTTTACTTATTTCCCAGTACTTCCAAAAGTCTGCAGGAACGAGTTTTATTTCAGGACATATTCGGAGAGCATCATAGCTTCTAGTAGCAGTACCTATACCTAATCTTTTAGCTTCACGGCTTGAAGCGATAATGCAACTCCTTCCATGAGTAGCAGTTACACCCATGGGTTTGTTACGTAGAAACGGATTACATTGTTGCTCAACACTAGCAAAAAAAGAATCAAAATCTATATGTAAAATAATACGTTGATTCATATACAGCCCTAAGAACCCAACTCCGGATCTTGTATGTCCTCAATAGTCCATGAGAGATTAGCGGTATTTAAATTCAAACGAAAGAACAGAGAGCTAGTAGTAACACTGAAGATATGACAAAGAATACTACCGTGTTCACGAGTGTGGTGGTAACCAATCTCTGTAACTGTATAAACTCTGCCTCGCCATTTAATGCGCCAGGGATATGCTTTTCCATTCTCGTTATCATAGACAGTAATAACACTTGCTTTCTCATTCATGTTTGAAAGTTTACCGATATTTTCTAATGACACTGGCGACTACGCCGCCAATAAGTAAACTTTCTTGAGGCTTAATAATAGGATAGGAACGGTTAGCAGGAACTAAATATATTTTCCCGTTTTGCTTCTTAAAATACTTAACTGTCCACTCCCCATCAACGTTAGCAGCTACAACATCCCCATCACGGACCATACCGTCCTTCTCAACAATGACAATGTCACCATCATGAATCCCTGCCTCAATCATAGAATCTCCTCGGACAGTAAGAGAGAAAATATCCCCTGGCATGTCTAAAAGATATTCATAAAAATCAATACTATCCCCCAAGGATCCTTCAACAGGAGCAGGATAACCCGCCCTAATAAGACCGTAATGGGGGATATGAAAGAGTTTTTTAGGAAGGAGTTTACCCTTTTCATCCTTCTCCAAAATCTCCGACTCTATAAGTTTATTAACTAAGTAAACAGCAGCGTTTTTGGATGAATATCCGAACATATCACAGATTTCTTGATATGAAGGCAGGCGACGCTGCTGTTTATAAAATTTTCGTAAACTTCTGATTGCTTTATCTAGGTCCATATGCTGTACGTTTGTACAATAAATATAATTGATACGTTCGTTCAACGCAAGATGACAAAGTAGATCAAACTTAATTATTTTAAGATTGTATAAGTGGGGTGGCGGGGCAATCGCTTTTGGCGACCACCCCGCTCGAATTTTCGTTATGTAATGCTAGAGGAATCTTCTTCCTCTGCTTTCTTTCGTCGACGACGTTTTACTTCGGTTGGGGGAGCCTCCGTTGCCGGAGGTGCCTCAGTCGGAGCAGCAGGAGCTTCCTGCGCTTCTGCAGAATCTGCGCTCTCGGAAGGAGTTCCTCCGCCCGAGCTATCCGTTGTCACAGCATCTTCATTCTCGACAGCCGAAGAGACTTGTCCCTGGACAAGCTCCTCTGCTCCCGATTCTTCCTTCGTGCTCCTTTCCTGAACTACGCCGTTGAAGATTGACGAGCAGAATACGCAGTCGGTGACGTGACCCGAAGCTGGAACGAATCCACGAGCCATAGCAAAGACCACCGGCAGGCCTGGACACTTACCAATGGATTCGTAGTAAGACTGGGCAATAGCACCGAGCCAACCTCCGGCTGCTTCCAACAACCAGTCTCGCTGGAGAGCCTTGTTTACAACACCAACCTTGAATTGTTGGTGTATCCGAAGCAAGTCGGGAATAGTGGTAAGCTCATGCTCCATAAGCAGGACGTCAAAGAGAGGAATGGCATTGAGCAATTCCATAAATGACGTCATCTCACTTTTGGTGAAGACGTAGCTCGGCTCCAGGGGATCTCTGACAACCTTGAGTACTTTCTGACGAACCTTTTCAAGGTTCACTCCGAGACTCTCGAGAACGCCGGCCGCGATACCTTCACCCTCACGGACTAGGCCGAGCAGGATGTGTTCAGTTCCGATATAGTGATGGCCGAGGCATCGGGATTCATCGACTGCCAACTCGATAACCTTTTTGGCTCGAGGTGTGAAGCCGATTTCTCCAGAGACCGGTCCTTCACCCCGACCGATGATGAACTCGACCGTTGCACGAACTGTGGGAAGTTTGATCCCCATAGTATCGAGAACTCGGGCAGCGACACCTTCTCCATCTAGGACCATGCCGAGAAGGAGATGCTCTGTGCCGACATACGGATGATTGAAGCGTCGTGCTTCCTGCTCTGCCAGCAGAACAACCTTTTTTGCTCTCTCAGTGAACTGAGATGACATTTTTGATTCCTTTCCTCAGAAAGAGGCTAGCCTGACTCCCAATTGAGTAAAGGCTGCCATAGAAAAGAACTAAGTAAATTCACTTCTACAGCAGCCTTTAATTACATAACGAGTTAATGTACAAATATAAGAGTACGAACGCAAATGTTCGTATCTTAAGTGGAAATTATAACAAAATTCTCGTACAAATCCTATAGTCTAGTTTGCGGATTATTAGGGGAATGCTGCACCGGTGGCACCGTAGACCTGACCGGAGACATAACTTGCATCAGTGGAAGCAAGAAAAACATAAATTGAAGCTAATTCAATAGGTTGAGCAGCTCGCCCAAAAAGCGAATCTTTACCAAAATTCTTTGTCTTTTCTTTACCAAGTGTCGATGGGATAAGTGGCGTCCAGACTGGGCCAGGTGCGACAGTATTGACTCGTATTCCTTTACCGGCTACCTCATGAGATAAAGCACGAGTAAAGTTAACTATAGCTGCTTTTGTTGCTGCGTAAGCTATCAAGTTGGGTGAAGGTTGAAAAGCTTGAATTGATGCAGTATTAATAATAGAACCACCTGTATTAAGGTGGGGAAGGGCAAGTTGCGTGAGAAAAAACATTGCAAAAATATTCGTCCTAAAGGTTCGCTCCAAAGCATCCTCAGTTAATTCAGTAATACTCTCAACTGAATTCTGAAAGGCAGCATTATTGATGAGAATATCGATACTTCCGAACTTATCAATCGTCTGCTTAATAATTTCTTGACAATGCGCTTTATCTCCAATGTCACCTTTAATGAGTAAACATGCTCTTCCAGCATCTTCCACGACTTGTCGCGTCTCTTCAGCATCCTCATCTTCTGAAAGGTAAGCTATAACAATATCTGAACCTTCTTTAGCAAAAAGTGTAGCAACAGATCGACCGATGCCACTATCTCCACCTGTAATAATTGCTACTTTATCCTGTAACTTTCCAGAGCCTAGATAGCTCTCCTTACCAAATTCTGGTCGAGGATCCATCTGGGACTCAAAACCGGGCGGATCTTGCTCTTGTTCAGCATAAGGAGGAATGGGATATATTTTCTGAGGATCTGGACTCTTCTGTTTTATAGCCATTTTTTAAGCTTAAATGAGAGGTGTTAAGAACATATTAAGAGGATGTAAGAAGTAAGTGAACTTAGTAATTTGCTATACTCCAGATATGAAACCTGTTTTTTTCCATACTCCTTCAGAATTTCGCGTATGGTTAGAAGAAAACCATTCTCAACAAACTGAGATTTGGGTAGGCTTTTGGAAAAAAGCCTCAGGAAAAATTGGAATGACGTATGACCAAGCATTGGACGAAGCTTTATGTTTTGGTTGGATCGATGGACTTGTCAATAAATACGATGAATTATCCTATGCTCAAAGATTCTCTCCCAGAAGGTCAAAAAGTGTCTGGTCTAAGATAAATACTCAGCATATTGAAAGGTTGATAAAAGAGGGAAAGATGATGCCATCAGGTCTAGCTGCTGTTGAGGCTGCAAGAACGGATGGGAGATGGGAAAGAGCGTATGAATCTCCCAGTAATACGAAAGTCCCTGAAGACTTTTTAAAAGAACTGAGCAAAAATAAAAAGGCCAAAACATTTTTCAAGACTTTAAATAAAACAAATACCTTTCACATTGCATATCAGCTTCAAAGTGCCAAAAAAGAGGAGACAAGAATAAAAAGGATGAACAAAATTATTCAAATGCTTGAAAATGAAGAAAAATTTTATTGAAATATTTAATTTACAAAAACTAAGTAAGTCTTTCTAAGACTCCGCGTCGTTTGACGATATTTTTATAATCCCACTGAATCTTTCTAGCTTTTTCGAGCCACCGCTCTAAATCCTTCATATTTATTTGATCCAGACTGGTATACCGAGCTTGTGCAGCTTTAAATGAGCCTTCCGGTTGTAATCCACCTTCATCAAAAGACTGACCACTCCAGAATAAAAGCTGAAGACTATCTTTCAATTTACTATACGCTACAATAGGATTTCCGTCTAAGAACCAAGCTGGATTACGATGATAAAGCTTACTCTCTCCATCAGGAAAAGCAGCATCAAATTTCTTTTGCAGTAAGTCGCACATCTCCTTGTATGGAGAGAGTTGGGATGCGTTATAGTCTTTAATATCGGTATTCATTATGGTTGAGATGGGGCTAAAAGTGCCCAGTTATGTGATACCTCAGGAACACTACACATACTTCGGTTAAAGCAACAAGGTCGTCTCATTCCCTTATTGAGCTTATCCAACATCACATCCAGATGCTTCTGCCGAGTTTCCATTGTCTTGACAGCCCGTACCCATCTAACCCAATCCCAGTGGGCAAGAGGAGTAACTTCATCCCATAAAGCTTTTGCTTTAGGTGAAGAATCCAACGCTTTTTTTATATCTTCAGGTACAACTGGCTCCACCCACTCTTTAGTGGATTCCATTTCCACTTTCACAGTATCACCGACCTTGACATGAGCATCAGCAAGCAACTTTTTCTCAGGTGAGAACCAATGGCTAGGCTTGAGTCCTGGTCCATATTTGCCATCCGGTTCGAGAAGCGTCTTAAAAGGAACGCCATTAAGTGTTCCACTTACCATAGTCATTCCACGTGAAGGAAGCTTGCTAGAAGCATCAACAGGAAGATGGAGGATAATCCAAGAATTAATTTCAACTAGTTTGGTTTCAAAATTGATCATATGTATATTCTACCAAATTACTTATCGTAGGTATATTTCTCCCATAGATTTTTAAAATAGGGAAGAGTGAGAGTTGAAAGTAAAAACCCAATACTGGGAACTATAGCATTTACCCAAGGATTTATCCCAACGATAAATTTTAGATAGAGGGCGATAGCAAAGTAGGTAAAAAAGGCAACAAGAAATTTACGTGTAAGACTTGTTTCCCATGCCTTATCTCTCTCAACACTTTTATTTCTTTGTTCGATTTTAGTAAGACGTTTATCTATATCTTCAAGCTGTGCCATTCTTCGATTATAGCAAAGATTTGAGAGTATTCAGAAAAACTTCTCAAAAAGGTAGAGTCTCTATCACTTTTAAATCTTCGTTAAACAAATATTCTTCATAGATCTTTTCATCCTTCAAAATGTTAGGTATCCAATAGTGAGCATCATCCCACATTTTATCTAAAGGCAACTCATTTTTATCAAACCACTTTGGTTCTATCTCTTCAGTGGAGGTCGGCTCTCCATCCCAGCTATTCACTAAATATGCATGCACTTCTTGGTTCCAGCTCTCATCAGCAATATGTGGAAAATAAAATTTTAATATAGCAACTTTTTGGAGATTTTCTACGGAAACTGCTACGTTGATCTCTTCTTTAATTTCTCTAATAGCAGCATTTTCAATAGTTTCTTCATCTTCTACTTTGCCACCGATGCCTATGTAATACCCTTTCCCAAACCCTTTCTTTTTATATCCTAAGAGCACCTTATCGTCTTTTACTAGAAATACAACAGTTCTCGGTTTTAATTCATTTTTTAGTGATTTTGTATACTCTTCAACTAACATTTGGCCATTATACCAAAGCCCAAATAGAATCTAAGAGGTGCTTGAGGGGGAAGCTTGGCTGACGTCATTAGCCTGTATTACCTCACTGTTATTGAGTCTACATCTCTTCAAGTAGTTTTAATAATTTTGTTGCTGTATTCCAGTTGCGTATGGTCATACTTTTGTATACAGATGTACCTATAATTCTATTTAATCTACTTTTTGTTCTTTCAGCCGAAAGTCGCTCTGAATAAATAACGCCATTACCAGGCCAGATACGGTCGATCTTTTCCTTCGGTGAAAAGACTTTAAGTGCTTCTTCAGATGATACGCCTAGTAAAAAAATAACGTCACTATGATACTTAGTAGGAATTGTTCCAAAACCTTTAGGAGCCTTGCTAATTATTTCTTTCAAATCTTTATTAGATAAAATTAAGACTCTTACTATGTTACTATCTAAATTGAACTTTATTGGTAATACTTTCTCAATTTGATCCGCAATCTCTTTGTGGGTTTTGTCTGATTCTAGTAGGATATTACCGCTATTAATATAACTTTTAATATTTTTATAGCCCAGTTCTTCAAGATAAAGTTTTAACTTTTCCATAGATACTGTATTTTTACCGCCAACATTTATCCCACGCAGAAGAACCACATACTTTATCATAGTTATTATTATATCAAAGGTTCAGTGTTGAACTGTTTTTGGAAAGATTACCTTAGAAGGCACTCTAGAGTTTGAAGAATTGTAGGAGAGGTTCTAGCCCATGCGGGGAGATATGTTAATATATTTACCCGAGGCTAAAAATTTGGGGTGGATGACGGGATTCGAACCCGCGACGTCCAGCTCCACAAGCTGGCGCTCTACCACTGAGCTACAACCACCATATTGTAATGTTGTATCAATTTCCCTGCACAAGGCAGGGTCAGCTACAACCACCATACATTGAAATTGTATCAACTTTCCTACACTAGGCAAGTCAACTCCAATCTCAATTAAAACTACATTTCTTCTTTCTGAAGGGGTTTATTTCTTCAAGAAGAAGCTCTAAGTATAGCATAATCTGAACCTAATGAGAAGTTTATGGAGTAAAATAGATATACAAGATAGAAGTGTAATTCCACTAAGCAACACGTACTAATTGTGGATCTCTCTTAGGAAAAATCTTTACAAATAGATACCCAAATACAAACCCCGCAATATGAGCAAGATAAGCAATATTTTGCTCTTCTGCTATACCAAAGAGACCAAAGCTGGAGATTATCTGTAGGACTATCCAATATCCAAGCATGATCTTAGCACCGATATTAATAAAAGTTATAAATGGTGGAATAAATACCAACGATCGTATTTTGTGATGTGGAAAGAGTAAAAAGTACCCACCCAATGCTCCAGCCACAGCACCAGATGCACCAAGCATTGGAATTGTAGAATGAGGATCAATAACAAACTGTGCGAGATTACCTGCAATTCCGGCTCCCAAATAAAGCAGAGGATAAGCCAAAAATGGTAAATCTCCTTCGACATTATCTCCAAAGACCCACAAAAAAAGCATATTAGAAGCTATATGCAAAAAGCCTCCATGTAAAAACATTGCTGTCACAAATGGATACCACGTTGATGGATTACTAAAATTAATATTGGCAGGAATCAATGCATATGTATCTATAAATCCCTGAGGATCAGGATTCGTAAGTTGTAAAAAAAATACAAAGATATTTATTCCTACAAAAACTAAATTAAAGAACGCAAATCGTCTTGACTTAATAGAATCTGAAATTGGAATCATAAATAAGTAGATTAGAACTGCTGAGTAAGTGTCACTTCAAAATTTAGTAAGAAACAACTTAACTTAAATCGTAAAGTTTGGTGTATTTCTTCGTGAGGTAATTGATAAAATATCGTGGATTTAATTTCTCTCCTGTAACTTTCCTCATAAGTTCAGCTGGAAGATAGAGACTTCCATGACGGTGCACATTCTGATCCAGCCAGCCTTTAATAGGAAGGAGGTTGCCTTTTTCCAACTCTCCTTCAAAATTAATCTCTTTTTCCATAGTATGTAAAAGTTGTGCTCCATAAAGATTGCCTAATGCATACGCTGGGAAGTAGCCGAAAGCTCCATACGCCCAATGCACATCTTGAAGTACTCCCTCACTATCTTTCTCAGGTTCTATTCCGAAATATTCTTTGGCTTTTTCACGCCAGACACGAGGTGCATCTTCAGGCTTAATTTCATTATTAAAAAGGGCATTTTCTATTTCAAAACGAAGAATAATATGAAGACTATATGTCACTTCATCCGCCTCAATTCGGATATTTGATGGCTTAACCATGTTAACAATTTTTCCTAAATCGTTACTTGTCAAAGCACTTAATTGGTCAGGATAAAAACTTTGAAAAAGAGGAGACATAAATGTAATAAAGGCCGGATTTTTCCCTACCATATTCTCCCAAAATCGTGAAAGCGCTTCGTGTATTCCAAAGGATACTCCACCTTCCAAAGGAGTCTCTGAGTAATCAGGTTCAATTCCTAACTCATAAAGAGCGTGTCCTGTTTCATGCATGGTTGAGGTATAGGAAGGACGAAAATCATTATCAAGATACATTGTCGTAATTCGGACATCATATCGATCAAGACTAGTTGTAAAAGGATGAGGCGAGACATCGACTCTTCCGGCATTAAAGTCATAACCCATTCTTTTCATCACTGATTTGAGAAGTAGTTCCTGTTCTGACCGGGAGTAGATCATTTTTTGTTCTACATAGGGTGAAGTAGGGGAGTAACCACTAGATTTTTGAATACGCTTTACGAGTTTTATAAGATCTGGCTTTATCGCGTCAAAAGCAATTTTTGCTTTATCTGCTGTTAATTCCGGCTCGAACTGATCTAAAAGTGCGTCATAAGGATTTTTATCAAACTTTAAGTGAGAAGCCACCATCTGGTCAATTCGAATGAGCTCCTTAAGATGGGGAAGAAAGATCGCAAAGTCATTTTTCTCTTTAGCCTCTTTCCAAGCCATAAATGCAACTGATGCCACTTTTTCTTTCTCAACAATCAGTTCTTTTGGGACATTAAAGTAATATTTTCCGGCAAAGTTGAGGTTACGAACTATTGATTGCTCTTCTTTAGAAATTTTACTGGGAAGTAAACTGGCTTTATCTAATTGGTTACGGAATTTTTCATCTAGCCAAAGATCGGTTATAAGTTCTGCTAGATGTGATGTTTGACGAGATCTTCCCTCAGCTGCTTTTGGAGGTAAATTGACATTTAAATCCCAATCAAGAACTGCTTTAGTCTTCGAAAGAAGTGAAATTTGACGATAATGTCTGAGGAGATCCTTAATTACAGGATTAGTTACTTTCATCTACCAAATGTTATACATTATGGACAAGATCATTGCAATATTGTAATGTATCAATAAGTTTCACTTATATTTATGTCAGAATCTGAAGGTGCACCTCAACCTACACAATTTAAAGATCTTCCTCCACAAGATGCTTATCAAGCTCTTGACACAGAGAATAAAGAACGACTGAGTCAAACAGCGATGAAACTCTTTATAGAAGCAAGTATTAAGGCTCCCGCTAGCACTACAGCTCAAGGAGCAGTAATCGCGAAATCATGCAAGGAATTAGGACTTACACATCCAGACCTTTTATCTGAATGTTTGGTGAATGATAGTGACCGGCTTGATCGGCTTAAATCTCAGGCAGCCAAAATGCATGAGCAGATGAGTATAGGACCAAAGAGCATTCCCATTGATAAGCTAAAAGATATTATCCAACAAGACTTTGAAAATGCAGCAGCATTTATAAATCACACACCAGAAGAGCTTGATTATATTATGGGTGATATGCGAAAGAAGCATCTTATTGGTGGGTATACGCCTAAAGGCGAAAGTCAGCTAGCTTTAGAGGATACTTACTTAGAAGATGCTCTCAACCTCCTCAACGTAAGGAAGCAACGTGAAAAAGAAAAGCAGATTCAAGAATTGAAAAAAAAACAAAGTCGATTTAGTTTAAAAAGGATAATTACACAAGAAAAGCCACAAAGCACATAGTAAAAGATCAGCTATTCCTCGTTGAGAAATTGCTCGCCAATTAAGCCTTTCAGCTCTCTATAGACAATACGTCTCACTACCACTTGGTCTTTTTTCAGAGAGGAAAGCGCTCTTTCTTCTAATGAAGTTGCCATTTGATCTGGTGTCTTGGATTTTCTTTTTTCCAGCATTACTTTATCAAAAATATTTGAAAAATCTTCAAAGATTTCATTCCAGTTGCCAGGAGTATTAACCAATCTGGCTATCTCAGGCTGAGGAACACCAAGTGTATTGAGTATCCTAAAAGACTCAATACTACTTCTCAGTTTTCTGTGATTTATGCTTGGATAGATCGGCTGACCTGCTTTATCCTTTGCCTTTGTAATATGGTTAAAAAGTCGATCATTATTTGAATCAGGATGTGAGACCAGATAAGCTTGAGCCTCCATAAGTTCTGTAGGGAGATTTGGCGAACGTTCCTCTGCAAAGGGACCACCCTTAGGTGATACTTTGTACTGCAAATCATGAGCAAACTCATGTCCATAGATCAAAAGAGAATTATGAAGTTTTCCTTTTAACCCCAATGAAAAAATTCGCTCAGTATAAGTTGGTTGACGATAGCTGAGAGTTATTGTTCGAGTCTCCGGAAAGTAGTAACCCCCATCACATTTTTTAGTCGTTTCAGTATCTTCCCATCTGACAGTTACACCGTTTTTTTTACCCGATAGATCTTCATCAAATAGACTCTGGTCTACTCCCATTTCCTCAAAATCTTCTATAAGAGCCGGAACATATTGAGCTACTTTTGTAAGTACTTTATGATGAATATCCGCAAGTTCACGGCTCCCTTCAAGATAATTTTTTATTTTATGTACAGACCTTACATCAATCACAGACAACTCATGGTCTTGCACATTAAAAACCTCCGAGGGAGAGGGAATTACGTCTTTCGGTTGCTTTTGAAATAAATACTCTGAAATATTAAATGAATTTGGTGATAATTCAGTCATACATATGGGGACAGGTTAGTACGGCTGGAGGGATTTCCGACTCGCTTTACATCCCAGTTGTACAGTACGCCTGGAGGGATTCGAACCCCCGACCACATCGTTAGAACCGATATGCTCTATCCACTGAGCTACAGGCGCAAATAGTATGCCTATTGTACCAATTCCTCCAAAACTAGGCAAACATTCTATGTTTGACATAGCCTCAATATTTCCATATAGTAATAATTGACGAGTATGATCACAAAATTTTATCGTTACTTACTTCGCAATCAAGTTATTCTAGCGCTTTTTATTATTGTAGCTGGTTGGTTCCTTTTTCATATTAGGGGGATTATCGTATCTATTTTTATCTCCTACATTATTATGGCGGCTTTACTCCCCGGAGTTTCGTATCTTCGGAGGAAGAAATTTCCGAAGGTCTTAGCAGTACTTATTCCCTATGTAGGTGTGTTCCTTATTATCTTTCTCCTTATTATTCCATTGATTCCGTTTGTAGTCTCGCAAATATCTTCACTTTTTAACGGTCTTCCAAAATACCTAGATAACTCAGCGACTATTTTAGGCTTCAAAATAAATCAATCGCAAATTCAGGAATATCTATCTAATGGGGTTGGTGGTTTAGGCAAAAATGCTTTCGATGTTACCAGCAAAATATTCGGCGGTCTTTTAGCAACACTGACAGTATTAGTCGTCAGCTTTTATCTACTCAATTACGATGATTCCTTTAAAAGAAAATTTGCGCAGCTTTTCGACCAGGAAGAAAGAGAACACGTTCATGATACTCTACGTCTTGTTGACGACAAATTAGGAGCCTGGCTTCGTGGGCAAGCATTACTTTGTTTTGCTATCGGACTTGGAACCTTCCTTATTTTATCTGCGCTTAAAATGCCTTATGCCTTACCATTAGCACTCATTGCGGGATTTTTGGAGGTTTTACCGACACTTGGGCCCATCCTCTCAGCTGTCCCAGCAATAATTGTCGCTCTTACGATTTCACCCGCTATGGCACTCATCGTAGCAGTTGCATATCTTGTTATCCAACTCCTCGAAAACAATATTCTTGTCCCAAAAATCATGCAACACGCAGTTGGTCTAAATCCTGTAGTTGTTATCTTAAGTATAATGATAGGAGCTAACTTGATGGGTGTTACTGGAGCGCTTCTGGCCATTCCTTTTGTCTCTTTTGCAATAGTCGTTGGAAAAAGCCTCAGAGAAACCCACTAAACTTTTTCAGCAATAATAAAAGTCCAGGGAATAGGGTTCAGCATCTTTTTAATTTTTAATTCTTTACCAACAAATTTTTTAAATTGCCAGAATGTCCAATGATTAATATGTTCGATGTCATTACCAAAACGTGTCACATTTTTACCTCTTACTAGATTTCCAAGCATAAAAAATGGTTCATTAGGGACTGAGAGAACAACATACTTCTTACTAACTCTCACTAGTTCCTCCAAGCCTTTTTGAGGATCTTCGACGTGTTCTAATACTTCACTACAAATTACTACATCGAAAGAATTAGCTTTGTATTTAAGGTCATAAATACTGCCTTTTTTTAGAATCAAGTTTGGATGTTCTTTTTTTCCTAACTTGATTGCAAGATCAAGGTAATCTACACCTTCTAAATGTTTGCCTATCTTGGCTTTTCTCAGTCTCTCGAGAGTAAAGCCTTCACCACAGCCAACATCGAGAATACTTATTGGTTTTAAAGCCTTAACTTCACCTAAAAGGGTCTTATTAAAATTATCTAGCAACCGCTGTTGGAGCTTA
>Ga0154020_10003342_pt1 | contig 19331 bp, 11 predicted proteins | sample Klosneuvirus_201_FD_109709 | JGI IMG/M metagenome (GOLD analysis project Ga0154020, IMG submission 109709) | Active sludge microbial communities from wastewater, Klosterneuburg, Austria - Klosneuvirus_20160825_MG | ecosystem: Engineered > WWTP > Aerobic digester > Activated sludge | place... | reverse complement strand
TGAGTGGACCGGCTCTTCACGGGGTCCGGAGCGCGTTGGAGGGCACGTCGGGTTTCAAAATGACGGTGATGGCCTTCGCCACTTCGGGGTTTGTGGAAACACGTGGTGGCACCCCGCTGGCGATCTTGAGGCCGCTCACTTCGATCCTCTCGGTCAGACGATAGGGGAACGGACGGTCCTTGCGCGGCTTCCCAATGGGATCTCCGAAATAGGAGATGCCTGCATAGCCGGCCCCACGGCTGGAGTCGTCGACGAACAATCCTTCGATCCGAACGACTCGCGGCATGAAACAGGAATAGCCGAAATCGTGCGTCCCGTCGTTTTCCAGGCGGAACATCACGGGACTGCCGGCAAGGCTCGCAGGGGGAATCCACCGGCAATTGCGAATGAGAACCTCGCCTTCCCACGTCGATCCGTAGTCCGTGCGGAAACTGATCAGGGCATTGCCGTGAAGCGTGGAATCCTCGACGATCAATCGTCCCCGACCGATGGCATTGAGTCCGACGTAGCCGAGAGTTGAGCGTCGGATGATGTAGGAGCCGGAAACCCCCTGATGCACGTCCATCCGGGAGAGAACACAGTCCTCGACCAGGATGTTCTTCATGAAATTGGTGGAGATGACGCCCCAGCGCGTGCGATCGAGGATGTTCTCCATGCGGCAGGCGATCATCCGGAAGTTCACGACTTGGGAGGCCTCGTATCCGTAGGTGCCCATCGTTACGGGTTTTCCGGCGCTTCCGATGGTCTGGTAGGACTTGCGGCCGTCGATTGAACAGTTGCGCAGGGTGATGTTGGCGCACCGCCGAAAACTCAGAAATCCGTTGTAAGGATGCCCGACTTCGGTCTCCCCAGAGATGCGGAGCGTCAATCCGTCGACCTCGGTGTTGGACCGGCTGATCACAATGTTGCGCGCCCAGTAGTTGTATCCCACCTCCTGCCGCATTCGGTTGGCGATGTTACTGAAGACCCCGCCGCGCAGGAGGAGCGGTTCCGGGTCGATCGGCTGGGCTTCGACGCGGGTGATATTTTCGTAATCCCAGTCGATGGCTCCTTCGATGGAGCCGTCCCGGCGGAGGATAAATACCTCTGATTGTGCGGTGCCCTTGTTCTGGTTCAGTCCTCGTCGAATGAAGATCTTCCGGTTCTTGTTCTCGACCCATATGAGGCTGTCGCTGGCTGGCCGCACGTCCAGGCGATCCTGGCCGCGCGTCAGGCGATCCAGTTTGAGTGAGAGCGGCGGCAATTCGGAACGAACCTCGAAGAGCGGTCGTTTGTGGTCTTCGACCCCTTGGCTGTCGTCGATGATGAACCGGGACGTCCCCCAAACGGTATCCGTCTGGATAATCGCGGTGAGCGCCCGGCGGCCTAGATGGTAGGTCGCTTCAGGCTTGGTTCTTACCGGAAGACGATGCTGGTTGGCGTAGGCGTGCGCCTCGCAGATCGCCGGCAAATCGTCGGCCTTTCCGTCTCCGACCGCTCCAAAAGCCTCATAGGTCACCACGGTGCCTCGGCCGTTCTCCCGGCCAACGCCCGCCGGAGAGCCGCAGGCGGAGGTGACCAGGAGAATGAACCCGCCAACAAAGAGATGGAGCAGGTTGGGTCGATGCAGGATTGGGGGAAGGGATTTCACGATGGGTCTACTTCGAATCGTGAAGGTTCGAGCAACGAGTGCAGCGAAAAACCTTTCCCGCACTGAGCTGGCGGTGGCCTTCTACTTTTGTTCGTAGTAGTCCTTCATCACCTTCCAAGCGAGCTTGCGTTGGCCTCGGTCGGAGACGAGTCCCTTGCGGTTCCAACCGTTTTGGTACTGCGGATGGAAGCGGTAGGGTGAACGGAAATCGAACAGGACCCACGGCGCCGTTCCACGGAGGTTGGGAATGTTGCGGAACATAGCCAGGTTTTGGCGGTAAATCTCCGCTTGGTAGTCCTCGCTCCAGAGGTGGGCGACGTCGTCCGGACCATGCTGACCATAGAGGGCTTCGGCTCCGTATTCGGAAAAGATCAGCGGCTTTTCGAGCGCCACTTCCCAGTGGACTTGCTCCGCCGGGACCGGGAAAGGTTGATACCAGCCCAGGTATTTGTTGATTCCCACGATGTCCACCGCCTCGGCGAGCCGGTCATCCAGGCGAAACGTGGACGTGGCGGGGTCGAAGCGCGGATTGTCGAAGGCAGCGCCGACCAGCCGCGAACCGTCCAGTTCGCGGGCGAGGCGAACGAGCCCGGTCAGCACCTCGTCGCGGTAGGCCGAGGGCCTCGTCTCGTTGGCGATGCTCCAGATGACGACCCCGGCGCGGTTCTTATCGCGGTAGATCATGTCCCGCAGCATCGCCTCCGCTTTTTTGAAGATCGCGGGATTGGCGAAGTCGATCCCCTGCCACAGGGGGATCTCCTCCCAAATGAGGAATCCCATGCGCTCGGCCAGGCGGACGATGCGCTCGTTTTGCGGGTAATGCGCGGTGCGGATGAAATTGCAGCCGAGTTCCCTGACCTCTTGAAGGATCATCGCCGCATCTGCGTCGGAGTAGGCGCGGCCCAGGCGTTGCGGGATCTCCTCATGGAAATTCACGCCTTTGAGAAAGATCGGCTGCCCGTTGAGCATCAGCTCGTTTCCTTTGACCTCGATCGTTCGAAACCCGATCTCATCCTCGACCTGGTCGTTTCCGGTAGTGACACGTGTCTGGTAGAGCTTCGGATTCCGCGGTTCCCAGAGCTGAGGTTGGGCCGCGATCTCGAAGGTCACCCAGCCTTGCGCGTCGGTGGTGAGCAATTGCTCCACCCCGAGTTCACCGATTGTCAGACCGACCTCCTGGGTCCCGAGGGCGCCTGCGAGCCGGATGTGTCCAGCGATCGTTTCCCGGCTTCCCGGCTTGAGCTGCACCCGGTAGTCGTGCACGTGCACCTCCGGTCGTTTCACCAGGAATACGTCACGGAGGATTCCTCCATAATTCCACCAATCGAAATTCATCGCGGGTATCCCATCCACCCGGCGACTGTTGTTCACCAGGACCACCAGATCGTTTTCGCCGTCGGCCAGTTGATCGGTGATGTCGAACTGGAAAGGAGTGAACCCGCCCTCGTGCACACCGACCTTGACCCCGTTGAGCCAGACTTTGGCCTCGTAGCTGACGCCCGCGAAGTAGAGGTAGTGCCGGTGCCCCTTCGCTCGATGGGTATTGAAGTGGCGCTGGTACCAGACGTTTCCCTCATAGTACTTCAGCTCCGGCAACTGCGAATTGAAGTCGCCCGGAACATCAAGCCGCAGGCCTCCGTCAAACGCGTATTCAAGAAACTCCGCCTTCTTTTCGGGCTTGCGGTTCAGGGGGAACTTCATCGGTTCGCCGCGACTGTAGAGGTCGACGATGGCGTTCCACTTTCCGTTGAGCAGGACCGCGTCCTTGCAGCCGTAGGGGTTCATCATAAAGGTCTGGGCGCTGAGCGCCCAAGGGAGGCAGAGGAATGCGATGAGTCGCAGATTCATGGGAAAATGCTTGATTGGGAATCCGTTCGAAAGTGGTGACGGAGCGGGTCGGACGCCGACCAACAGTTTCCCGGCATTGAGACGAACAGGCATTCGATGCCCGAGTCCTCCGGAGTGGGCAACCAATTCTCCGGTTTACACTAAACTGCGAACCGAGCTTCCGGCGTGCAACTCAGTCAAGGCGCGGCGCCGAATGCCCTTGGTCGCGCAGTTTCTTCAGCAGCGCCTGCATCGCCTGAATTCGCTCTGGGTGCTTGGCGGCGAGGTTGTGCCGCTGCTGGATGTCCTCTTTCAAGTAGTAGAGCTCGACGGGCTGTTCGTCATCGGCCGGTTGAATATGCCTGGCGTTCCAGTTGGCCGGAGCGGGGCGCGTGGTCCCGGACTTTGTAGCAATCAGCACCCAGTCGCTCTCGCGAAGGGCGTAAAGGTCCTTTTGCGTATTGTGCACGATCGATCGGCGCGGGCCCGTTTCGACCTGCCCGCGCAGGTAGGGAAGGAAGTCGTGGGAGTCCTCGGCGGAGTTGCGGGGAAGATCATAGTCCACCAGCCCGGCGAGCGTGGCCATGAGATCGACCTGCGAGATCAGGGCATCGGACACCCCGCCTTGCTTGGTCACTCCGGGCCAGCGGATGATGAACGGGACGTGGTGCCCGCCTTCGTAGATGTCCCGCTTGACGCCGCGAAAGGGGGCCGACGACCAGTGCCCGAATTTTTCGTCGCGCGCGTACGCGTAGAACTCCGAGCCATTGTCAGCGGAAAAGATCACGATCGTGTTGTCGGTTTGTCCGATGTCCTCAATGGCCTTGAGAATGCGTCCGCAGGCGTCGTCGGTCTGGAACACAAAGTCGCCATAGGGTCCGGCCTGCGATTTGCCGTCGAATTCGTCGTTCGGAATGATCGGCGCATGCGGCGAGGGAAACGGCACGTAGAGAAAGAACGGCGGCTTCTGGCCCTTGCGGGAGAGGACGTAGTCAACGCTTCGCTGGGTCAGCGTCGGCAAAACTTTGTACGGATCCCAATCGGCGAGCGCGGGGCCGGGTCGGCACTCCCACGAACCTTCCTTGGGCGGAACCGGATGGTTGCGGAAGACCGAGTCCGGCGCGCGTGGCAGGGTGCGACCTTCGATCCAAGCGTAGGGCGGAAAATTGATCACGTCGTCGCCGAAATAGTGGTCGAAACCGTGGTCGAGCGGGCCGCCGGTCACCGGCTTCGTCCAGTCAAAGTCCTTGGGTTCGATCGAGTGCCTCGGTGTGCCCGGCCGGCGGAGCGCATCCCAATCCCAGCCGAGGTGCCACTTGCCAATACAGGCGGTGGTGTAACCCCTTTCCCGAAGCAGCTGCGGCAGGGTGAGCTGGCCGGGTTTGAACACCGGACCGCCGAGAGCGTTGACGATACCGTGGAAGTCCCGCCAGTGGTGGCGACCGGTGAGCAGAGCGTATCGCGACGGGGTGCAAATGCCCGAGGAAGAATGCCCGTCGGTGAAACGCATCCCCGTGGCAGCCAGCCGATCAAGATGGGGCGTGGGGATCTTCGAGTCCGGATTGTTCGTGCCGAGGTCGCCGTAACCCATGTCATCGGCATAAAGGATGACGATATTGGGCCTCGTTTGGGCGAATCCGGACGCAGCGGCGGCGGCGAGTGCGAGGAACAGGGCGAGAGGGAATTTCATAAACGGGTATTCACCGGTGAAGCGAAATCGGTGGTTTGCTCCGGCCGTGGCTGACCGCGACGGGCCGCTTCGTTAAGCAAGAACGCGGCGTTCTCGTCAATCAGATGTGCGGGTGTAACAGGATTGGGCGACACCTTCGCCCGGCTCAACCCGTCGCTGACCTTCCAGCTCGCGAACGCGACGATTTTCCGGCAACTCTGATGCATCCCTCCACCCTGTCATCCGCTGTTTCGCTCAGCCGTAACCGAATATTCGATATGTCAGTCACTCCTCGAATTCTTTCCGCTCGTCTCGCGGTTTGCCTGTCAACGATTCTCTTCATGGGGGGCATTCCCCTCGTGGCATCAGAAAAGGAAGGTGGCTATCGGGGAATCTGGTTTACGCTTGGACAGCAGACGGAGTACGGCGGCAAGTATTCCGGCGGTCTTGGCACCTACACCGCCAACCACGTCCCCGTCGCCATCTATTCGCCGAACGCGAAGAAGACGTTTTTTGTTTATGGTGGTGGTCGAGGCGGCACGAGGCACCTGCTTTGCATGGCTTCGCACTACGATCACCGTACCGGCATGGTACCCCGTCCCACCGTGGTTCACGACAAGGAGGGAGTCGACGATCCACACGACAACCCCAGCATTGCCATCGACGGACAAGGTTACATCTGGGTGTTTGTCAGCGGACGGGGGAGCAGGCGGCCGGGATTCGTCTATCGGAGCGTGGCCCCCTACGGCACCGATGCCTTTGAACGGGTGCATCAGGGCGAATTCACCTATCCGCAGCCGTGGTGGGTCGAAGGGCGGGGCTTCTTTCACCTCCTCACCAAGTACACCAACGGGCGTGAGTTGTATTTCGAGACGAGCGAAGACGGGCGCACCTGGAGCGCCCCGGTGAAACTCGCCGGCATGGGCGGTCACTATCAGGTGAGCATGCAATCAGGCGGGCGCATCATCACCAGCTTCATGATGCACCCCGATCGCGATGTGGACCGGCGGACGAACCTCTACTTTGCCGAAACCCGCGACATGGGGCGGACCTGGCGCACCGCTGGAGGTGACTCTCTTGAGCTGCCGCTGGAGGACCCGCAGGGTGTTTCCTTGGTACGGAACTACCAGTCAGAAGGGCGGCTGGTTTACATCAACGACGTCCAACTCGACGCTGACGGCCACCCGGTGATCCTCTATATCACCTCCTTGAGCCACGTGCCCGGTCCGACTGGAGAACCCCGTTCCCAAATGATCGCCCGTTGGGACGGGGGCACCTGGCGTTTCAGCAAGGTATCGTCCACGACGCACAACTACGACGTCGGTTCGATTTACATCGAGCGTGATGCGTGGCGTGTGTTCGCTCCGACCGAGCCTGGGCCACAGCGGTGGGGAAGCGGTGGCGAGGTCGCCATCTGGCGCAGCACCGACCGAGGACAAACCTGGACGAAGGAACGGGACGTCACCCGCAACAGCAAACGCAACCACTCCTACGTGCGCCGCCCGGTGAACGCCCATGACGACTTTTATGCATTTTGGGCTGATGGCGACGCTGACAAGCCCTCTCCGTCGTATCTTCATTTCGCCGACAGATCAGGAACGCGGGTTTGGCGCTTGCCGTACGAGATGGCGGACGACTTTGCCCGCCCCGAGCCGGTTGATACCGGACGATGATCAGCCTCTGAAATTCGTCGTGCCCGTCGGACGGTCTACTTTAGCGGAATGACGATGTTGCCAGATTTTGTCATGAAGGCACACCCACCGGGTCCATCGCCGACCGTTGGAGACCATTTGCCAACCGGGTTGCGTTGACGCGAGTACCCGCGGATTGCCAAACCTGAAGTTGTCCATAGAACCTCGCTCCGCACCTGCTCCGACCCCATGGCCTTTCCCATAACCCGAGCCAAAGCTCTGCGCGAGTGGCGCCTGTATTTCTTCGTGGTTCCGTCCCTGATCATGGTGGGGGTTTTTGCGTACTTTCCCGCGGCGTCCGCCATTTATCACAGTTTTTTCGATTGGCAGGGTGGGGAGACGAAACAGTTTATCGGTTGGAACAACTTCCAGCGCATTTGGAACGACGGTGTGCTCTGGAGCTCCTTCGTGACCGTCGGGGCCCTCATCGTGTTCAACCTCTTCAAGATGATCCCATCGATCGCGATGGCGGTCATGATTCATCGTCTCAAAAGCGACCGGTGGCAGTATCTTTACCGCGTCTTGCTCGTGGTGCCGATGATTGTTCCGGGACTGGTCACCTTGTTCATTTGGAAGTTCTTTTTCGACCCCAATCTCGGCTTGCTGAACCGGGTGCTCGATTCCACCGGACTCAAGTCGGTTCTGGTCCAGTTCGACCAGTGGTTCGGCTGGGGCGTTTTTTACGCCGAGGTCCCAATCGGTTGGCTCTCCCAACCCGAACTGATCCTTCCCGCCCTGTTTTTGTGGGGCTTTCCCTGGATCGGGGCGGTCGGCGTTTTGATCTACCTCGCCGGTCTTCAAAGCATCGGCACCGAGATCTACGAAGCGGCTGAACTCGACGGGATCGGTCCCATCCAGAAATTCTTCTACATCGAACTCCCCCTGATCCTCACCCAGGTCCGCCTCTCCCTGACCCTTCTGGTCATTTCCACCCTCCAAGGTTACGGGTTGCAACTCCTCCTCCTCGGCGACTCCGGCGGCCCGGGCGGCCGCGGCATGACGCCCGGCCTCTGGATGTATAACCGCGCCTTCATTGCCGGTGAGTTCGGCTACGCCTGTGCCGTGGGCATGGTCCTTTTCGTCTTTATCCTTGTCCTCACCTTGATCAACAACCGCTTCGTTCGGACCGACAAATGAGCATCACGATTCAAGCCGTGGGCACCTCCCGCCATCGAGACTGGCCGAAGCACATCTTCATCGGTCTGGTCCTCGCGATCGAACTGCTGCCGCTCTACATGATGTGGCAGATCAGCTTCAAAGATAATGCAGGGTTCATCCAGAACCCTTGGCTCCCCGCCAACCCGCTCGATTGGAAATGGGCGAACTACGCTTTCGCCGCCAAGTTGATTCTCCCTTACGTCGCGAACACGGTTTTCGTCGCGGTTTCCGGTACGGTATTCTCCCTCGGACTTGCCCTTGCCGCTGCATATTTTTTCGCTCGTTACAAGATGCCCTTCTCGAGTGTTCTTTGGTCGGCTTTCATGGTGCTCATGCTCCTCCCGGGCATCGCCAACATCGTCCCGCTCTTTTCCCTCCTGAAGGAACTGAGCCTGCTCAACACCCTCTACGCCCTGATTGTCGTGGGCGTCGCTGGCGGACAGGTCTTCAATATCTTTGTCCTTCGAGGATTCATCGAGGACATCCCCAAGGATCTCTTTGAGGCTGCCGAAATGGACGGTGCCGGACACATCCAGCAAATCGTCAACATCGTGATTCCCATGTCGGGCTCGATCATCGGGACGCTTGGCATCCTCGTTTTCCTCGGCAAGTGGAACGAGTTCCTCCTTCCCTTGATCGTCCTCCGCGACAAGGAGCTTTTCACGCTCGGGGTGGGCCTGATCTATCTCGACGGCGAGTACGTGAAACAATGGGGCCAGATGATGGCCGCCTACTTCCTCGCCGCCATTCCCCTCATCATCCTCTTTCTCTTCACCATGCGCCTGTTCGTGAAGGGCCTCTCCCAGGGTGCGATCAAAGGTTGAGGCCCAGGGGCTGGCGGTGAAAACCAGCTCGCTTCGTCCGACGTGAAAAGAGAGGATAAGCGACGGATCGTCGTGTCTCGCACTGCAAGCCTCGCGCCATGAAGCGGGATTCCGAGGCGCGTGGATCGGATGCGGCGTATCAGACGGATGATACATGGGATGGAACCGCGATGAAAACGAAAACCAAACCCGTTTCCTCCCATTTGATTCCCGTAACGCCGACGGGGCGACTCTATTGAACCGACCCGTCAACAACGAAAATTGAAGGGGGGACACGACGGTATTGCCGATGAGGGCCGAGGGATCAGAAAGGCAGCGTCACCGTGAGCTGGGCGTTCCGCGGAGCGATGTAGGAGAAGCCGCCTTTGTAGGCTACGTTTTGATAGACCGTGGTGCTGTTATACACTGGGTCATCGTAGTCGAACAGATTGGCGATGTTGAGTGCCAGCTGCACCCGCCGCTTGCCCAACTTGACGTTGTAGTTCGCGACCGCGCTGTAAATGACGTATTCCTTGGCGTAGATGTAGTCGAACGCGTTTGTGACGGAGTTGCCAATCAGTCGGCGTCCGTACAGGTTGGCGCCGCCTCCCAAACGCAGACCCTTGAGGGGACCTGATTGGATCTCATAATTGCCGAAGATATTACCGCGATAATCGTAAGTACCTGTAACGGAGCGGCCGTCGGCGGCGCTGACAATTGAAGCAAGCAGATTCGTGTAGTTGGAATTGATGGTGTTGCGGTCGGGATTGGTCGGGTCGGCAATCGCAGCCTCCCACTCGGCACGGTTGGTGGCAATGTACTCCCTCAGGTCCGGGAGGGCGTTGGTCTGTTTCGTCTCGGGAAAGGCGATGTTAAAGCGCAGACGGAACTGGTTGCCGATATTGGCGGTCAGGTCGGCTTCCCACCCCTTGCCTTCGTAGTCGAGCGTATCCTTGATGATACTGAAGGGTCCCTCGATCGTGCGCTCGTTCTTGTCGAGCGCGGTCCAGATCGCGTTGATCCGGGTGCGGGCGCTGGTGACGTTGGCCATGCGGTCCTGCTCAACCGAATCATAAAATCCGATGGAGCCGACAATCTTGCCATCGAAGAGGCGCATGCGCAGACCTCCGGAATTGTTTTCCGCACTTGTGGTGTATTGGGGGCCGCGGGCCCCGATCCAGGGATTTTCGTCAGATTGTGGCGTGAAACCCTGGCTGTAATTGGCATAGAAACCGAAGTCGCGCCACGGGAAGTAGGTCACACCGACCGAAGCGGTTTCGGCGTCGGCCTCCACATAGTTGAAGACATCACCGTTGGGCCGGCCACCAAGGAATTGGCCAGTGCGGGAAAACACATCGTAACGGTCGATGCGATACCCCGCGACGAGCGACAGCCTGTTCTGAATGTAATACCCCACGGTATTGAACTGAAGGGTGTCCAGCCGCTCGTCGCGATCGGTGTCGCGGGTGCCATACTGCTCCCATTCATAACCGCCGGAATTTGTCGGCTGAGTGAACGGAGCGTCCGACTGATCCCAGTAGCGCCAGAACCAGACCTGGTTGCTCGCATTGTCGAGTGCGGTGCTGATCGCCGCATTCGTGGGATCCTTGGTTCGAGCGGTGCGGAAAAAGCGAGGGGAAAAGCTGTTGTCGGCACGAGAGGCGACCGCGCTGACAATCTGGCGGTTTGAACCGAACTTCTGCTCGTAGGCAGCGGCTAGCCGATAGGTATCGGAAACTGACGGGGTGATGTCGTACGTATAATTGTGCTCGCTGTAAAATTTGCCGTAATTGGGATTATTTGTACCGTTCGGAAGCACCCGGATGATGTCGATGTAGGTATTGTTCGCTGCGTCGGCTGATCGGTCGATTTTCCGCGTTATGTCATTCCGAGCAGCAGCCACCTCCAAATTGAGATTCCCGAACTTCTGTTCAAAGAACAGCGACACGTTGTTTGTGTGCTGCGCCTGAGTGAAGTCGTTGGGGGCGATGCGGAAATTCTCCCGCGGCAAGACCGGAAAGTTGGTGAAGGGGCGATCCTCATTCACCCCGGAGAGGGGAAGGTTGGTCCCAGCGGTCCGCCCGAAGAGGCGGAAGTTGGTCACACCGTCCAGAGAGGGGCTCATCACCAGCTTGTCCACGGTAAAGCGGGTGGTGCCGGAAGCCGCCGGGAAGTTCGAGGTGCGGGGAGCGGTGAAGACAGTCACTTGGTCCCACAACGAGCTCGTATCGCGGAACGTCAGAGCTGAGTCGGAGGTCCGCGCATACGTAAGCTCCGAATCGAGACGGACTTCCCCTCCCCTCCAAGGGCGGAACGTGCCTGCGAGGTGGGCCCCGTGACGCTGATCCGAATAGCGCTCGATCCAAGTGCGTCGATCTTGAGTGAAAGCGTTCAACCGGAGAGCAAGTTTATCGGAAACCCTCCGATTGTAATCCAGCGAACCATAAACCGAGCCCTCGCCGTCGACCCTGGCCTGCAGGCGACCGGAAGTGCGGAACTCGGCCCGCTTGGTCACAATGTTGACCAGACCGCCCGAGGCCGCGTCACCATAGATGATGGAGTTGGGTCCGCGGGCACCTTCCACACGTTGGGTGATGTAATTCTCAATCGACGTCGGGTATGGAAAGAAATCACGACGGGTGCCGCCGCTGCTCAGACCGCGAAAGGTGACGTTTCCACCGAAGTCCCGTCCATCCAGTTCCGGTTCCGCCACCGCCGCACTGGTGAGCCAGACGGCTGCCTCCGCCAGATTCACGGCACCGATGTCGTCGAGGAACTCGCGAGTGAGCGCCGTGACGTCGTTGGGGCTCTGCAGGAGGTTCATGCTCAGGCGGCCTCCCGAAACCGTGTCGGCGGCGATGTAACCTCTGTCCATCTCCGTGTTTACAGTGAATGGGGAGAGCTGAATGGTTTCCTCCTCGGCGGAAGTGGAAGGAGCGACTTGGGCGGCAATTCGGGGACCCGCGATCCAACACAGGAGAGCAGCAGCCCCGAGCAAGGCTCGCAAAATGGAAGCGGACGCGGAACGCTGGTTGAAAGAGCGGGGCGGTGTGGCAAAGAGTTTCATCGGGATAAACAGCACGAGGGTTCAGGGGTAGTGGGAGGATTCAGGTGCCAGAGAACTCATTCGGCACTGACTCTCCCCAACGATCAGATTCCCGCCCCCCCCGGGCAATCGGTTTGTCGGTTTAAGCTAAACCGTGAGCTGGCCGAGCCAGGTCCTCGCACCGCTAAACGCGTGACTCGTGGACCCTAATTCTCTGTCGGATCGTCTTCTCTTTCTGTTCGATCTTAGCGTTTCTCCTCCACTCGGCAGCGTGCATAATGGCTCGTGAGCCATCGGTGAGACGATTTGCCTTGGAGGTAGCCTTGCTGGCATAAGCTGAAGAGCGGCGACGCGGTGCGGGCGCCCTGCCTCAGGCGTTCCAACTCACGAACGGTAGCGGGCCAGCGGGCGATCAGGGGCAGGCGAATGCCTCCCACATAAAAGTCGCGTTCTTGTTCCCGCAGGCCGCGACTGCTGTTGAAGAAGGTCGGATGAGCCCCGCCCTCGGCGGCGGGACCATTGTCCGAGGTGAAAACGATGAGGGTGCTTCCGGTGAGGTCGAGGCGTTCGACCGTCGCGACGATTTCGCCGACCTGATCGTCCAGAACGTTGAACATCGCCGCGTACGCAGCTCGCAACGGCAGAGCGGTGCAAGGGGTCGCAGTTTTATGGATTCAGCGTTTTTGCCGTGGAGCGTCCTCTTCCATGAGGTCAGGCAACGGCAGGTAATCGAAGTCCACAATCATCTTCTCGGCGAGCGCCACGCGCAGTGTCCTCTCCACATCACGCAACTCGGGTCGACCGCTGAGGTTGTGCAGTTCCGAAGGGTCGGCCTCGAGATCGAAAAGTTCATACACGGGGCGCGGCGCCATGAAATAGGCGTTGCGGAATTTGGGATCCAGTTTCCCGGAGGCATGGGCCGCGGAAATTTCCCGCCAGCCCGGTTCACCGGCCGAGTCCACGGGCTGGTAGGGAACCCAGGGCGTGCAGTTGTAGATCAACTTGTAACGATCACTACGCACGGCCCGACCCAGATCGTATGCATTGCTCCTCAGGTTGACCGTGACTGGAGCCGTGCCGTGGGGGCCACGTTCGAAGAAGACGTACGGGCGCGGCGTGGAGGGTTCGCCTTTGAGCAAACCGAGGAAACTGCGACCGCTCATCCGGGGATGAGGTTCGATGCCCGCCGCCTCGAGGATCGTCGGCGCGAGGTCTTCACCGCTGAGCAGCCCGCGCGACTCGCTTCCCGGTCGGATCACGCCCGGCCAACGAATCAGCAGTGGCACGTGGGAGCCTGGATCGTAGAGGGAGCCTTTGCCATGCGGCAGTGCCGAACCGTTGTCTCCAGCGAAAATGACAAGCATGTTCCCCTCAAAACCACGGGCCGCGAGCAAATCGAGCACCACCTTGGTGCGCTGATCGACGCGATTGATTTCTCCGAGGTGGGCAGCGAGGTCGGAACGCGTGCCGGGTAGGTCCGGCAAATAGCCGGGCAGCTTGAGCGCCGCGGGATCGGGTCGGTCGGAATCCGGAGCCGTCCAGGGATGGTGCGGGTCGCTGAAATTTAGCCACAGGACAAACGGTTTGCCGGCGGGCTTTCGGTCGAGAAACTCGCGCATCTGTTCGACGGCGGCGGTGTCCGATCCTTTCGTCACGTAGTCGACCCGGTCGGGGAACGTCACAAGTGCGTGCTCTTTCGTAATCCGTCCGATCGTGTTGTTCGCATTCCCCCCGGATCCATCGAGGTGGTAGCTGCGGCCCACGATGCCAGTGTAGTACCCCGCCTTTTCGCGGAGTATCTCCAGAAACGTGACCTCGTCGCGCGGGAGCGTGGAAGAAAACCGCGTCATCCGGGCCGCGACGGGGGATCGACCGGTGACGATTGCCGCGCGCGAAGGGACACACTGCGGCGCCGCGGTGAAGAAACGATGGAATCTCATTCCCTGCGTTGCGAGCTGGTCGAGGTTGGGCGTACGAACATTGGTGTCACCGTAGCAACCCAAAAACGGATAGCTGTGGTCGTCCGTCAGGATAAGCAGGACATTCGGGGCGTCCGCGGCCAGTCGCGAGACCATGCAGAGCCAGAGGCTGAGCAGAGGAAGCAGTCGTTTCATGGGATTAATCTCGAAGAGAAGCGCGTTCGAAGACGGTAACGGAGCCTGTCGGAGGCCGGCCGTCAACGTGCTCGCGCAGCCGGGACAAGCGCTTGCCTGACTGCGATTCCTAGATTGGGCAACGGCAAGCTGAGGTCACCAGCCGTGTTCGCCATCGTAAGCGCCCGGGCCGGGCCGGCGGCGGCCCGGCCTGGTCATGAGGAGATCAGAATTTCACCGAGGCCGTGAGACGGAACGTCCGGCCATCCTGGAACAAGGCGCGGAGCGGGCGCGAATTGTCCGGAAATACGCGGGTAATGATCGGATCCGTGTCATCAAAGAGATTCTGGACGTTGAGCTGGAGCGAATAGGTGTGCTTTGCCTTGGAGCGAAAGTTGTAGCCCAGGAGGAAGTCCCCGCTCTCGATCGCATTGCCGAATTGGAGCTCGTTGTTGTTGTCGATTCCAATCATCATCTTGCCTTGGTAGCGATAACCTCCACCGACGAATACCCCCTTCAGCGCACCGTCGAAGCTGTACCGGGTGAAAAAGTTATATTTTTCTTGGCGATTGCCCTCCAAAGCCCGTCCGTCAGGTCCCGTCCGCTGCCGGATGTAATCGCGGAGATTGAAGATCTCGGTGGCGATCGTCGTTGAGCCGGAGGTGACAAGGTTGGTGTCGAACCGTTCCCAATAGGCAATGGACTCATTGGCCCACTCGACCACTTCGGGGACCGAGTTATTCGAAATCGCATTGGTATAGGAATAGTTCACCGACAGCGTCCAGTTGCGCGTCGGATTGGCTACCAGACTCACTTCATAACCCTCCGTTTCACGGTCGGCGCGGGCGGTATTGACATTGATGGTGCGAGCCAGGACGTCGGCCTGGGAGATCGCACCGGCACCGCGCAGGGCCTCGAGTATCCGAACATTCCGCTGGGTCGTGGCGGCTTCGGCACCCTCAAAGAAGGTTTCCCCACGGGAGGCGGATGAAAAACGCGTGATGCGGACCGAGAACTTGTTATCCAGCAGGTTGAACATGATGCCATAGTCTTCGCCTTCGCCCGGCCAGTTGGGCGCACGCTCGGAGTTGGGCAGAATGCGGTGGGCGGCATTGGCCAAGTTGAATGAGCTGGAGTTATTGTACAGGAGCGAAACACCCCGCCCTAAATGTCCGACCGCACCGTAGGTGCGCGTATTGGCACTCGTGGCGATTTTGTTCACGTTGTTGTAATCGACGATCCAATGTTGCGTGACAGGGTCACGCGTGGTGCCACGATCCTTGATGTCCACGGCGTCCCGACGGAAACCGCCCGTCACTACCAGGCGGTTCTTCAAGAAGAACGACTGGGTGCCGATCATGAAGGTCTTCATCTGGGTGTCGTCATCCTCGATGTTGGAATTCAATTGTATCCAGTCCGAAGAGAGCGTGCCGCTGCCGAAAGGCAGGTTATTGATCAAGTTCCGGCCCCCAAGGAGACTGGTGCGAACGGTCGAGGGGTCCTTCAGATCAATGTAGTTGAAGTGATAAACAAAGTTGGCCGCATTTTCCGGAGTCGCATTGAACGGCGCCCCGACCCATATCTCCCGCTGGCTCCGACTGGCGAACGTCGAATCCTGATACTCGAGCAAACCGGCCAGGCGATGCCGACCCGCGGCGCCAAAATCGAACTCGGTCGATAACGTGGCGCGCAAGGTATCAAACGTCTCATCGCGCAGGCGCCGATTCCAAATGGTTTCGAGGTAATATTGTCCGGCAAAAGGATTAGCCGGTCCGTTGTTGCCCAGGCGGCTGTTGGGATCGGCTCTGAGTTGATTGGTGCCCCCGTTGTTGGGGTCATAGCCTACGAATTCATAGTGCTGGTGATTATAGCCCACCTGAAGGAAGGTCTTGTCTCCAAATTGGTGTTCGAAATTGGCGGTGAGGCTGCGAAATTCGGTGTCTGTCCGGGAATTGGGCCCCTGCGTATTGATGCTCGGATCAAATCCCAGCATCACGCCGTCCTGGCCCTGCGCGACCGGCACGCTGGTGAAGTTATAGCCGCGGCGGTCCTGGAGACCCCCGGCCTGTTCAACGAGCGTCACCCGGGCGACGTTGGTGGCGTTCCGGGTGATCCCCGCATTGGCGTTGGTGTTGATCTGGGTCTGGTAAATCGTGCGACCGTTGGCTTCCCACGTTCTTATGTGGTCGAGCAGACCCCAAGGGCGGGTCACCACGCTGCGGATGCTGCCCAGCTCGGCATCCACCTTGAGGGCGCTCTTGGAGTTGATTCTCCACGTGGCGGCTAGGTGGCCGAGAGCCTTCTTGTTGCCGGCGAAGCGACGAAACGAACCCGAATCCTCATACACCGCGTTGAAACGCACGGCTAGCTTCCGCGGGATGAGCACCTGATTGTGATCCAGCGTCGACCGTAACGAATCATGGGAAGAGGCGATCACCGATAACTGGGTGCGGTTGGCGTTGGTGAGAGCGACCTTGGTTGAGGCGTTGATGATGCCGCCCGCCGAGCCGATGCCGAAAAGGATCGAGTTGGGGCCGCGCGACTCGTCGATACGCTCCACGTTGTACGTGTCGCTCGGGAGCGTCCACGTGTAGAAATTGCGGGCCGTGTTGGCCTTGATGCCGCGGATGCGGTAATTGGCGTAAAACTCGACGACACCGTTGCCGGTATTGCCGGCGCCCGCCTCGTCGGAGCGGTTCTGTTGCACGTTATTGCCGTACTCCAGCGCCGAGGCGACATCAACGGCGCCCAAGTCCGCCAGAAACTCCGCGGTCATTACGGAGATCGAAGCAGCCGTATCGCGCAGCTCACTGTTGAGACGGGATCCGGCGAGTGTCGAGTTGGCTCGATAGCCGACGTCCTGAGAAGTGGAGACGTCGAACGGAGCAAGGGTAACGACATCCTCCTCGGTGACCACGGGCGCGGGCGCCACTTGGGCAACGAGGGCTGTGCCAGAGCCGCAGATCGCGGCTAACGACACTGCGCGGGTGATTCGGCGGACAAATCGGTGGTGTTGGGGAGTACGCATGGGGAAAGTCGGGCAGGAGCAGACGTGGGTTAGGTTTGAGGGGAAGGTCTGGCCTCGCCAGGGACCGAGCCAGCGCTCAGAGCGCGCCGAGTCATTCCTTGGTCGCTCTGGTCAGACAAACCGTTTTGCGGTTTAACCTAAACCGTTGGCTCGCGTCCGGACACTTGCGTCCGCCCACCGGGCGATCTTGCGTCATGAATCCGCTTGGGATCGGGTCAGACGCCCAAGCCCGGACCCGCAGCCTCGCGCCAGACGCCTTCCACCATCGTGACCTGTGGATGCTCCGGCAGGCCGAACTCACCGCGCGTGATCTTGCCGGCGAGCAACTCGACTGCGGAGCGGCCGATTTCCCCGGGCAATTGATCAATGCCTGCCGGAGCGTCGCCAGAGGTGCGGTCGAGCAGCACCACTCGGGCTCCGTCCATCGGCCGGAGCGTTTTCAGCGAGGTTGAATCGGCCACGATCACATCGGGCCGATGGCTCCGCAGCCACCGATCCGCCCGTGCTCGGGATGGGTCGATCAGCCACGGGATGCGCTGGATCTGCCCGCGATCGCAGAGCTGGGTGTAGAGCGCATGGTGACAGTCATTGAAGCGGGACTGGAGATCGCGCCCCACCGCGACGCCGATGGCCTTGTGCCCATCAGCCAGGAGCCGCTGAAACAATAGGCGACAGTTGGCAAAATGATGGGGCACGATGCGATCCACTGCCAGTCCCTCGGCTGAGTAGTTGGCGGCCACGATGGCAAAGCGTGACCACTGCAAGAGCTGGCTGCAGTCGAGCGGCGCGGGCAGCGGCGGCAGGAGAACCCCACGGATGCCTCGCGATTCCAGGATCTGGGTGACGCGCTTCGCGCCCATGCGGTCAATATCAACCGTCACCTCGTCAATCGCGCAGCCGATCTGCTCCGCGCGGCGACGGGCCCCGGCCAGCAACTCGCGGGTGTAGGCATGGTCGGCCGCATCACCCAAGTGGGCAAACGACAGAACGCCGAGCGTGCTGCGTTGCACCGAGGGAAGATCAGCGCGCAGCAGGTGCATCAGCCGGCTGATTTCTGGACTCGGCACATAGCCGAGCCTCTTGGCCACCCGTTGCACTTTTTCCCGGGTGGTCTCCGGAATCTTGGCGTGATGGCGCAACGCGTACGAGACCGTCATCACCGAGACACCAAGCTCCTTGGCGATGTCAGCCATGCCGACGCGCCGTGGCACGCGTCGAGGAGGTTGCTTTTCAGAAGGAGAGGGCATGGAGGGTCGCCGGAAGGAAAGACGCACCATCGATGCTCCCTAAGCAAGTGAGTTGGGCCTCTCTCATCCATTGGATATTCGAGGAGCGATGGGCGTCCGGGCAGAGTCGGAACGCGTACCGACTGCAAGCAACTATGCCGGAGGGGGTTGAATGCGAATTTAAGTTGTACCCAAAATACCCGTCGAGTTTCGAAAATCGATATCAAATGGATAACAATTGCGGACACCTTCCTCGCGCCGAAGGCACCTGAGATTTCATTGGTTATCGTTCACGACCCCGGCCGCATTTGAGGACTGACAGGCCGGGGAGGGGCGTTTGTCATAATGGTGAGATTTCCCCTATTGTTCCCTATGAAAACCTGGTCTAGAAAAGAGTTTCTTCGTGCATCGTTGATTGGCGGCGGGGCCTCCCTGCTGGCGGGGCGGACCGCCTTGTTCGCGCAAGGCGCGCCGGCGGTGGTTCGTCCGGGCAGCGCCAATTCGGAAATCCGGGTGGCCGTGGTCGGCATCCGTTCTCAGGGCGGCGGTCACATGAAGACGTATTACAAGGAGCCGGGCACCCGCTTGGTCGCGATTTGCGACGCGGACAGCGCGGTGTTGGCGTCGCGGGCGGCGGAGGCGGCGAAGGAGGGGATCAAGGTCGCGACGTACCAGGACTACCGAAAACTTCTGGAGGACAAGTCGATCGATGCGGTGGTGATTGCCACGCCGAATCACTGGCATTCGTTGATGACGATTTGGGCGCTGCAGGCCGGCAAGGATGTCTATGTTGAAAAGCCTCTTTCCCACAATGTCTGGGAGGGCCGTCAGGCGGTTGAGGCGACGAACTATTACCGCGATCGCATCGTTCAGGCTGGCACCCAGAATCGTTCGTCCTTCGACATCGTCAAGGCGATCGAGTACGTGAAATCCGGACAGCTGGGGAAGATCAAGCATGCGCGCGGACTCTGCTACAAGCGCCGCGAAAGCATCGGCAAGACGACCGGACCACAGGCCGTGCCGGCGAGCATCGACTACGATCTTTGGACGGGCCCGGCGGATTTGGTTCCGCCGCATCGCAACGGTTCCCGCGGCCCGGTACACTACGATTGGCACTGGTTCTGGAACTACGGCGGCGGCGATATTTCGAATCAGGGTAT
>Ga0154020_10003341_pt1 | contig 19331 bp, 14 predicted proteins | sample Klosneuvirus_201_FD_109709 | JGI IMG/M metagenome (GOLD analysis project Ga0154020, IMG submission 109709) | Active sludge microbial communities from wastewater, Klosterneuburg, Austria - Klosneuvirus_20160825_MG | ecosystem: Engineered > WWTP > Aerobic digester > Activated sludge | place... | reverse complement strand
TGGATGCACCGCTCGGTTACTGACCCATCCCACCGCTCGGAAAGTGGACCACCCCGGTTGATGCGTCCGGGACAGCAACGCCGTCCCCAGGTCGTTTCTACCCTGGCAGTGATCCTCGTTGCCAGGAACTAGTAGAACCCCCCCGTCGAGGCCTCCGATGCGCGGTTCAGGCGTGGACCGAGACGTGGCCTCGGCGGAGCTCCTGGGGCCCTGCAGTGCGCCAGCGACGCGTGCGAGAGCGCGGAAGTTCGGCGTGGCTCCCCGGCTGACAGGGCGACAGCAATCCCCAGCGGTATTGCGATCGGCTCGACGCTTCGCGTGGCCAGGACGAGCGCCGGCCCGCGTGTTCTTTGGCCTCCCCCCGTCCATGTGGATTTCATTCGAGGCGCCGTCATTCGGGCCGTCCACGGCTGTTCATGCGGTACGAGTCGCCCTTCGTGGTGAGGACGTGGGCGTGGTGGCCCAGCCGATCGAGGAGGGCGGTGGTCAACTTCTCGCTGCCGAAGACCTGGACCCATTCCCCGAAGGACAGGTTGGTCGTGACGAGCGTCGAGCGCTTCTCGTAGCGATCGGAGAGCAGGTTGAAGAGGAGCTCGCCGCCGGCCTTGTCGAAGGGGACGAAGCCCAGCTCGTCCACCACGAGCAGCGCCACCCGCTGATACCGGGCGTGGAGGCGGGTCAGGCTCCGATCGTCCCGTGCCTCGTACAGCTCGCGCACGAGGTCGGCGGCGCGCACGAACGCGACGCGGTGTCGCTTGCGAGCCGCCTCCATGCCGAGCGCGATCGCCAGGTGCGTCTTGCCCGTCCCGATGGGACCGGCGATCACGACGTCCTCGCCCTCGTCGAGGAAGGCGCAGCTCGCGAGCTCGAGGACCTTGGGGCGCGAGACGCCCTTGAGGGCTCCCCAGTCGATCTGGTCGAGCGTCTTCTCGTCCGGGAAGCGAGCCTCGCGAACACGCTTCTTGGCCGAGCTGTGCCGCCTCGACCGAATCTCGTGGTCGAGGAGCTGCTGAAGGTACTCCTCGTACGGGAGTCCCGCGTCCCGGGCCTGGCGGGAGAGGGCCGGGTACTCCCTCAGGACCGCCGGCATCTTGAGCTCGCGGCAGTGCTCCTTGATGACCGCGGCACGCGCAGCGTCGCTCATGACGACGCTCCGATCAGGAGCTGATCGAAGTCACACGCCCTGGCCGCCTCCACCTCGTAACCCCTGAGCGCGTCAGGGACTGGAACGGTCGCCGGGGTGGTCCGGTTTCCGAGCGGTGCGTCAGTACCCATCGGGTCGGCGGCGCTTTCGAGGGCACGCTCGAGGGCCGCCCTGACGGCGGTCTCGCCCTCCTTCGTGATCACCCCCACGACCCGGGCCAGGACACGCGCGGCTTCCAGCTGGCCGTGCGTGCCCGCCAGCAGCGTCCAGAGCTTCCCGAAGGGCTGCCCGAGCTCGCCGAGCAGCTCAGGGGCCACCTGCCGGAGCGCCTGCGGCTTCTTGGCCAGCTCGGGCATGTAGTCGCGATACAGGACGAGCCGTTCGCCGAACCCGACCTTCGGGCGGGTGACGGTCTCGCCCCTGCAGACAAAGCGCACGTCCTCCGGTCCGACGTAGGCCGTCACGTTCAGACGTGCCCAAGAAGACGGGAGCGAGTACCACCCGCCTCCCAGCCGCACGGTGGACTTGGGCGAGATCTCGAGGAGCTCGGTCTTCCTGGCTTCGAACGGGGATGCGGGCAGCGGCCGCAGACTCGATCGCTCGGCCTCGAACCGTTCTCTGACGCTCCTACCCGTCTCGTCGAGCTTCGTCGCCGCTGCAGCGTCAACCTCCTCGAGCAACTTCGTCGAGATCGCACTCAGCGTGCTGCCTCGAGGGATCGGGACAAGATGCTGAAGGCGCAGGTTCTTGCCGCGGCCCTCGACTCCGCCCTTGTCATGACCCTCGCCGGGCCGCGCGAAGCAGGCCTCCACGCTGTAGTGGTTCACGAGCGAACCGAAGCGATCCGTCAGGATCCTGCCCTTCTGGGCGAGCTTCCGTACTGCCGACGAGAGGTTGTCGTAGACGCATCGAGCGGGCACCCCTCCGAAGTACTGGAACGCCCGGACGTGGCCGTCGAGAAAGGACACCTGGTCCGCGTGGAGGTAGAGCCACGTGAAGTCGCGCCCCGAGTGCATCAGCCGCAGCAGGAACTTCCAGGCCTTCCGCTGCACTCCTTCGATCTCGACGGTGACCTCGAAGAAGTCGACCTGGGCCGAGTCCCCAGGCCGATGCACCAAGGGCACATAGACCTCAGCGCTCTGGCGCTTGAGCTCGCGGAGGTAGTCCCGGACCACGGTGAGGCCGACGTCGACGCCCTCGGCCACCAGGGCGGTATGCACCCGTGATCCGGTGACGCGCTGCTTGGCCGTCGTTCGCCCGCGCCACTCCTCGAGCAGTGCGTCGATGCGCCGGTGAGCTTCGTCCGTCCGGGGCCTCGGCCGTGGCTCGGACTCGACGCGCTTGGGTTCTGGCTCTCGCAGGTACTTCCGGACGGTGTCGCGGTGCACGCCCAGCTCGCGCGCCACTCTCCGGATGCTCTGCTTCTCGACGAGGACCTTGTGACGGATGACATGAACCTGGTCCACCCTCAGCATTCCCTCTCTCCGTCGCGAGCCCTAACGGGCTCCAGACGGAGCTTCTGATGGGGTGGGTCAGCTTCCGAGCGGTGGGTGGTCCACTATCCGAGCGGTGCGTCCAGCTTGCATGCGAGAGCCTCGATCCCATGGCAGATCGCTGTCGGCTTCGGCGGACTCGAGCCTCGCCCCTGCATTGCCTCGTGAAGCGCGAGCGCCGCGACCGGCCACGAGAGCTGACGAACGAACCACACCCGTCCGAGCTCAGGGACGACCAGCTCCCGGAAGAGCAGATCTGCGGAGCGGAGTCCGAAGTCCAGGGAGATGCGCGACGAGGAGATCTCGCTTGGGGCAGGTGAGAACCAATAGGCCACCTCGCTCATGGACCGAACCCCGGAGTGAAATGCCTATGTGGGAAGTGGAGTCACGAGGTCGTCTCGCATCCGGTACGCCACGGAGGACCCTCGTTCCACGAGTGAGTCGAGTAGGAAAAGAACCGCGTCGCGAGTCGGTTGAGCCCGCTTGACCTCGTGTGGTCGACCATACACGTACCGCCGAAGGATCGCCTCGAGCATGAAGACCGTGTTGCCATAGGCGAGCTGCGTGGTCGTCTGCGCGCGAAGGCGGTCAGCCAAGTTCACGAAGCCGTGCGGCAGCGACCGGGCGCCCAAGGCGTAGAAGAAGCCCACGTAGGCCTCGAACGCGGCAGCGGACGGAGGCAGAGTGTTCGCCAGGGCGTGGAGACGATGCTCCTGACCATCCGCGCGCGGCCACCGCTGGAGGGCAGGTTGCCAGTCGATGGCGAGTCCGAGGAAGAGCGTTCGGAGGAGACCGTGCTCAGCAGTCTGCTCTCTCAGCCCGCGATGCCAGCTTGCCTGGGGGACGACATCGGCGAACGCCTGCCAAAGGTCCCAGAAGCAGGAGGGCTCCTTGTTATCGTCCTCGGCGAGCAAGAGCCAGCGCAACGCCCGTTCTGCCTCGCGGGGATAGGCGTGCGTCGCGTCCACGAACGGCTTGATGATCTGGAGTGCGGCAGCGGCTGGGGCGCGAAACACATATCTCCCGATAAGCATCGGGAGCTGACTGAGCGCCTCGCGTGGCAGCATGTCCGGCCCATGGCGGTCCGCCTCCCGATCGCGCTTCCACGCTCGCTCCAGAGTGCTGGCCGCAAGCAAGTAAAACCGTTGGGCCTGCGAGTCGTGTGAAGACTTACGATAGATCAGGAGGAGCTTGGTAAGCGTGTGGACCCCGACCCAGCCGGCAGGCGCATGTGTCGAACACTCTCCGGCAGCATCGCTGGTCCCGACGATCACTGCGATCGTGGCAGGTACTGTCTCCGCTTCAAGCTGTTCAAGGCTCCATCTGTCCTCCTCTGCCGGTATCTCGAAGGGTTCACGCCGCGGGCGTGGCTCAAGCCTTGCGCGTAGAGCTGAGTCGAGAAGTCGGCCCTGACGAGCAAGCGCGTCGGTGCACCTACGCGCCAACTCAGCGTCGTTGCGCCATAGATGTTCACCTATGCTGCCGCAAGCGGCGTAGATCACCTCCTCGACGGGATGCGTAAGGGCGTGCCCAAGCGCCTCAAGCAACTGCGTGCGGTGACGCGTTGGAAGGTCCCTGCTAAGCAGGAGCCCAACCGTCCAGGCAGACTCCTTCGAGCCCGTTAGTGAAGAACGAGTCCCGCGGAGGGCTCGGCGCTGGGCATGTCCAGCTGAAACCGCCGCACTGATCGTTTGCACGCACCAGGCGTGCTCGTCGTCGCCGACTTCGTCCCAATGGTCGCGCGCGCAGATTGTGGCTACGTAGGGGCGCCCGTCACTCAGCCACGGCAGGTCCTCTCCCCGTGGGACACGAGCTTGGGCTAGTCGAACTCTCCATACCGAGGGATCTGAGGTCGATTCGTGCTTCCGTTCGTAAACACCGACACCCCAAACATGGAGGGCGAGCTCCGCGTCGAACGGAGCTCGCTCTCTCGCCGCCGTTTCGATCATGGCCTGAAGATCCGGAGCAAGACCGTCAATCGTCAGCATGAAGGCGGTCCCCTGCTGCTCGGTGCTCCCTTTGTCCCTGCTCTTCTGCGCCGGTAGGGAAGCCGGGTCGATCTTCTCGATGGACTGGCGGCGAACGTCCATCCGGTCAAGGGCCAAGCGCCACACCCTCTCTTCCTCGTCTCCTCGCGGGTTGGCGGCCACTTGGGTGCGGTGTTGGTCGAGGACGTCGAACACCCGAGCCTGGAGTGGCCCAAACTGAGCGTTCAATGCGGCCAGTTCGAGATGGCTCCGACGGTGCTCTCGCTTGGCCGACTGGGTTCGCTCTTCGCCGTAGATCCGACTCTGGCCGGGAACGGCTGCCAAGAGGCCGAGTAGCGCGCTGCTGCCAGTTTCCTGGACCGACCTCGCTCGATCAAGACTGATGCAGGCGGGACTCCGCAAGAGGACGAGCAAAGCTTCGCCCACGCGGTGAGGATGCGCAGTGGCAACGCTTGCGACGACCGCGGTCGTGGCAACACTCGTGCTGCCGCGGAGGAGAGCGAGCAGACTGCCCTCGAGCGTGTCCTCCGGGGTTCCGGCTCTCTCCAGTAGCCAGTGCTCGAGTGCCATGAGCGCGCACTGGAGCACGTAGGGGGCGACGGAGGTGCCTCGGTAGATGCCCCACAGTCGGGGGTTGCCCCATTGCGTAACGGTGGACCCATCCGCGAACGTAAGTACTACCTCCTCCGGCGGCTCGAGGTGCCCGTCCGGGAATCGGGGGTGCGCGTACCACTCGGCGCAATGGTTGTTCAGTGCCAGGATGAACGCGACGCCCTCGCTGGAGTGGTGGCGAAGAAGGCCAAGGAATGGCCCACGGTAGGCGCTGGCCGGAGAGAGGTCGTAGTGAGTGGACTCGTCCAGGCCAAAGAGAGGCTCGACTGACAGCGAGCTCGACCTACGCCAGAAGTGCTCGTCCTGATCCGGCCGCTGTGGCTCGGAGAGTAGCCAACGCGAACGAGCGAGCTCGATGACCTCGTCCGGCATGTCGCGCGCGACTAGAGCGCCATCGAGTCCATTGAGTAGAAGGTCCAGGAGCGCTTCGGCGCGCGTGGTAAGTCGTCCCCGATCGTCCGTTTCGCGGGCGAGCGAGAGGAAGCGTGGCGAGTCCGCGAGGGGAATCTTGACCAGGATCGCCAAGACTCGACCCACGGCTTCTCTGCTGTCATAGGCCTCGGAGAAGTGGTCGAGTAGCCAATGACCAAGAGCGGCCACGTCCTGCGAGCCGGGTGGATAGTGCGTTCGCCAGGACACCGCCCGAGCCCAGTCCTCGATGAAGTTCAGGATAAGGTGCGCTTCTCCGTCGGCATCCAGCTGGGAGAGACTTGCCCGCAGGATGGCCAGCACACGAGGCCAGGCAGGGCCAGCGGGTGCATAGAAGATCGCCGGGTGAGCCGATTGGTCGAGCCAGTCCACCGGCGCCACGCATGCGACTCGAAGGAGATGGAGGACGCGATGCAGCAGCTTCCGGCCAGCCGCAAGCAGGCGGGGAGTGTGCGCTGTCAGCAAGTCCGAGCCGTGAGGGCCGAGCAAGAGCGTCGCGAGTGTGTCGTCCCGGACGTACGCAGGGATGCTGCTGGCCGAGGTGGCCTGTTCGAAGAGCGAAGTCGCGACTGAAGAGTCTCCGGCAAGCTCAAGAAGGAACTTCTTGTAGGAGCGTCGCAGCGCAGGGTGACCCCCAATCGCGCCCGCGAAGGCGTCGAGCGAGTAGGAGCACTCGACTGCCAGAGCCTCAACCCACTGGAGGAGCGCCCAATCCTCGAATACGTCGTGGGACGGGGCTGCCAGGAGCCGTGACGACGCGGAAAACGTCAGCAGGTTGTCCCGCTCCAGGGAGCCCATCGCCGCCGCGTCGATCCCACGAGTCGCGACGTGCGGAGTGAGCGCGCGGGCACGGCGGAGCGCAAGCTCGACGAAGCTCTCTTCACGGCGCTGCGGGAGTCCATCCTCCCGCAGCGCATCCCGTCGGACTACATCCCGCCAAAACCGCTGCCGTAGAGCGCGAGCGTCCTCGGGAACCGGTTGGTCAGGAGACCAGGAGAGCCGGCTCGCGAGGTCGAGGTAGAACGGGTTTCTGAGCAGTCGACGAAGGGGCGGCACCGAGAGGACACGGCCGAGCTCGGGCACCTGCGCTTCGATCTGCCGGAGTTCCTGCTCGTCGAGGTCGTCCACCCGGACGACAGCATGAGCTGCTCGCTCGAGGAATGCTGCCCGGATGTCGGTGCAGGAGTAGTCCCGGCAGCAGATGAGGAGCCGCAGGCTATGGTCTCGTCTTGATAGCTCGAGGAGATCGGCGAACGCGTCGCGAGTCGCGCTCTCGAGCAGGCGTTCCGCGCTATCGATGAAGATCACCTTGTGGTCTTGCCCGGCCAGGATCGCCGAGAGCTGAGCCGCGCTGGCGGGTACCTGGGCTACCTGGAGCGTCTCGTCGAGGTGCGGTCGCGCGAACTCCTCGGCACGGAAGGCAAACGTGAAGTGGGTCGGCTGAAGCAGGCCGATCACACTTCTCGCCAGGGCTGACTTACCAGCACCCGAGGGGCCGGTGACTACGACTACCTGGTTCGCGCGCATCGCCGCCAGAACCGTCATGGCCAAACGATCCCGGCTCACATGGACCGAGCTGGTGCCGACCGTGTTCCGAATGTTGCCCAGGATCGGCGTGGAGTGGTCCTTCAGCGCCTGGATGGCTCGTTCGTGCGCGCCATTCGCCTGGTGGCGCTGGCGCAGGGCCTCCGGCAGGTCGCCATGGCCGTAGCCGCGCGCCTGCGGCATACCCCCGTCCCCCACGAGCTCGAGCAGCGCGTTCCACGTCGCATCCGCGCTGGCCAGCGGGTGCTCCGAGGCGGTGTGCGCGAGCAGAGCCTTGATGAGGACCTCGGTCTGAGAGGGCGACGAGCTGAGATCCATGACCACCAGGTGGAGCGCGCGCAGGAACCGAAGGAAGTCCTCGCCGTCCACTGGATCGGTCTGCGAGGTCTCGATGACTGCTCGGACCTCGTCGTGGTGCTTCTGGACCTTTCGGTCCAGGAACCCGGGGGTCTCGAGGCGGTGCTGGAAATCCGCCGCGTCCCGCGAGGCGCGAGCGCAATCGAGCAGGGCATTGAAGTGCACCTGAAGCGCCTCGGTTCCTCGCAGGGTCACGATCGCGAGGCGATCCCGCTCGGAAGAGAAGATCGCGGTGTCGTGAAAGTCGGTCCATGCCCCCTGGAGTGTCTGCGCGAAGTCCTCGTCGTTGCGGTTCACCGTGAAAGTCCGCTTGACCTGGCCAGCAAGTCGGCGCTCGACGCCGGTGCTTGTCCGAGCACAGACCAGGAAGTCGTCGGTGTTCCAGCCCTTGTGCTTGGTCTGGAAGTGCACTTCGTGGAGCGCCGCGTCGACCAGGACCGGAGAGGGTGCCCGCACCAGCAGGAGCCCAAGCAGGTAGGCATCGACGTGCTGCTCGAAGAACGTCCCAGCGCCGCCGGTCGACGCGGCGCTCGCGGTCCTTGGTGTCTTGGGTGGCTTGCTCATGAGGCCACTAACAGCTCGCCGAGCGACCGGGCATCGTCCGGAAACACCTCTCCTCCGACGAATCGGCGAAGGAGCGACTCGGCGTCGCGCCTGATCCGCTCCTCGAACTCGACCCCGGCCCAAACGTCGCTGATCGTGACGCCCTTCGCACGTGCGTGAGCCTCAATCTTGTCCCGGATATCTGTGGAGACGCTCCCGCCGCACACGGCGATGAACTCGTGCGGAAGGCCACCGCTCTCGATCGCGGTGTCCAGGTCCGAAATGAACTTCGTCGAGGTCACCCTCTTCCAATTGGCGCACGCGACGAGCACCTTCAAGCCATTGTCGCGGATCCCTCGGATGTCGCGTCCACCGTCGTTGTGGGTTCCGTCAATTCTGGCCCCGGCTTTCCGGAAACTCTGGCCCCTTGTTCGACGACGTCCGGCAGCACGTCGTCGTGGTGCGGCGCGAGCCGCGTAGAGATTGGGTCGCCGACGCCACGAAGCTCTTCGGCCATGTGACGCGTGCGGAATGAGTGGCCGCTGAGCGTGATCCAGCGGCCGCGCTCGAGCACTCGGTCGAGGATGGCCTCGGCCAGGTCGCCGTCGTGGAGCACTCGTCCCCAGGCCTTCAGCGGCTTGTTGGTCGTGAAGACGATCGGGCGCTTCTTCAGGTGGCGCTCGTTGACGACCTGGAAGAGCACATTCGCCGCGTCAGGGCGGTGGTTCAGGTAGCCGACCTCGTCGATGACGAGCACGTCGGGATGCACGTACTCCTCGAGCGTGGCCTGGAGCTGGTCTCCTTGGCTCGCACGTGAGAGCTCCTCGAGGAGCGCGTCCGCGTCGACGAAGCGCGCCTCGAAGCCGTTCTGGATGGCCCGGTAGGCGATCGCGATCGCGAGGTGCGTCTTGCCCGTGCCGCTGTTCCCGTGAAAGACGGCGCACCGTCCCTCGCTGACGAGCTCGGGGCCGAGGAGGCTGCCGAGGGCCGAGAGCCGGATCGACGTCTGGAAGGTGAAGTCAAAGGTCTCGATGGTCCCGAGGAAGGGGAACCTGGCCTTCCTCGTCGACCGGCTGATCCTGGTCTGTGCGCGGTGTGCGACCTCCTCGGCGATGAGCGTGGCGAGGTAGTCGCGGTGCGACATGTCGGAGCGCTCGGCCTGGGTCTCGAGCTCTCGGTAGAGCCGCCGCACGGTGGGCAGATGGAGGCGACGGAGGAGACCGTCGAGATCAATCGACGAGACGGAGACGCTCACAGGCCCCCTCCTGCGACGCGTGCAGGTTCGCGACCGGCCGCGTCGGTCGTGCCGTGCGCGACGCGGCGTGGTGTCACTTCACGAGCGGTGTGCCGACGACGCGTCGCACACGGCACTCCCGCCGCAATGCCGGTCGCTCTTGCGGGCGCTTGGCCGACCGACGATCCGAGAGCGTTCTCCTGCGGCCCCCTCTCGGCCCCGGAAAGGACCATGAGAAGGGGGGCCGAGAGGGGGCCGCGGTCGATGGGCGGGAGAGCTGGCGCGACTGAGGACGCCCCTGGTTGCGCCGCGGCCACGATGTCCGGTGGTGTGCGAAGGCCCAGCCGTGGCCGCGTCGCCCGGGTCTCCAGCGTCCTCGAGTCCTCGAAGGCGCTCATGCGGCCACCTCCTTGAGCGCCTCGGCGACGTACTCTGCTCCGAAGAGCTCGCGCGAGGCGGCGAGCCGAATGGCCGCGAGAAGCGGCTGCGGGCCCACTGCGACGAGCGCCTCGAAGAGCTGCTCGAACTCACCCTCCCAGGTCAGGCGCCGGCGATGGCGGATCTCGGTGAGATACGCCACGGCGTCCTCGCCGAGATCGAGGACCTGCTGCCGCTTGCTGTAGAGCTTCCCGCGCTTGCCCCTGACAGCCTCGACGAGCGCCTCGCGATCCTTGGCGAGGATCACGTCGCGCCCTTCTTCGGGGCGACGTGGGAGCGTGCGCTCATGAGGGCCAGCGACGATGCGGACACGGTCACGAAGGAGGTAGAGCGTCCCGGGGGCGCCGATCGCTCCCGGGATGCCGTAACGGATCCCGCCGTGCTCGACGTAGCCAGTCGGGCCGACGACCACGGGAATGCGCAGCGCGTACTGCTCCGGTGAGACGCGCAGGGGACGAAGGCGCGGCCGCTCCGCCGCGAGTAGCGTTGCCGGAATCTCGCCCGTCGCGCGACACGGTCGGCGGTGGTTCACCTCGCGGAGCCACTGTGCGAGCTGGGCCTCGAGGTCTGCGCGGTCGGCGAACCGGCGGACCTTGAAGAACGATCCCTTGACCCAGCCGACGAGGTTCTCGACGGAGCCCTTCTGGTTGCCGCTGCGCGGTGCACAGAGCTCCGGGACGAAGCCGAGGTCGAGTGCGGTCTGCTTGAAGGTGTCGTTCCAGATGGGGCGTCCGTCCCGACGGCCGACGACCACCGTCTTCGGGTTGTCGAAGACGGCGACGAGCGGCACGCCCTCGAACATGGCGAACGACTCGACCAGGCTCCGGGCGAGGGCCTCCTCGCGTTGGTCGGGGACGACAACGACATGGACGAACCGCGAGTACTTCAGCCGAGACGCGAAGAACACGATCTTCTCGGTGATCCCCGACCGGTAGGTGATGCGGAGCTCGCCGAAGTCGTGCTGAGAGAACTCGCCAGGCAGGCCCTCGAAGCGAACCATCGGCGCGATCGTCGGCGGCTTGCGGATCTTCGCGACGAAGTCGAAGACGGCGCTCTTGCCGCCGTCGTAGCGATGGTCGTCGACGAGACGACGGAGGATCTCGCCCGTCGGGAGCGCTGGGTCGTCGGCGAGAACTGCCTCGATCACCGTCCGGAACGGCTCGACCTTGCTCGGCCGCCCCACCCTCCGCTTCTCCGGCATGAGCGGGCCGGTGCTCTTCCGGGCTGCCTTCTTAGCGGCCACCAGAGCCTCCCTTGCGACTCGCTTGACGCTTCGCTCGGAGACCCCGCTTCGTTCCGCCGTCACTGCGACCGTCACTCCGGCGCTTCTTAGCGTTCGCACTGCGTGCCTGGTCATTTCCTCGATCACTCCCCGTGGTCGCCCTCCTCCGCTGCCGCACGGAGCGGGCGTCCGACGCTAGGGACGCGGTCTGACAGGAGGGGCCAGAATTTCCGGAATCACCGGGGCCAGAGTTATCGGAACCGACAGTCGTCACCGACCTGGCCGTACCAGTCGAGCTTCCGCCAAGACCTCGTCCGCAACAGGTAGGCGAAAACAAGACGCTCGAACTGACGACCGTCGTAGTCCTCGAAGTGGATCGGCTGCACGAGCCGTCCGGGAACGCCTTCCAACGCCGTGGTCTTCGAAACATCCGCGCGCTGCTGGTCAAGGCCCCACGTGGAGTATCCGTGTGCCGTCGCCATCGCGTGGAGCTTCACGCAGAACTCGGCCGGACCGGTCGCCACGACCTCTTGCATCGCGGACATGAAGCCCTCTCCCGCTTCAAGGAGAGGGCGTACGTCGTCGGTCTCGTGGATCCGAAGAGCCTGATGCGCGACCAGAAGCGCGTCGTAGTTGTGGAAGCACCGCTGGGCGAACTGCCGGAGAGAGGCCGTCGGGTCACGCTTGAAGTACCCGAGGCCGTACTCGGCTTCGTTCTCGCAGTCGTCCCGCGCAGTCGCGAAGGCCTCGCAGGCAGAACGAAGCCCTTCGTTGCTCGGCTCCGTGGCCCACTCGTTCATGCGCAAGGCGAGCTCGGACATGGCATTGCCAGCACGATCCCGGAGCGCGTGATAACGGCTGGCGTCCTGAGGATCGTAGGGCATGGTCGCCCTGACTATCTGCCCTTGCTGACTGAGCTGGACTTCGGGGCCGGGCCAGGCGACGGCTGCGTGTGCGACGCCTTGGGGACGGCCGCGACCTTCGCCGCAGCGTCCTTGACCTGCGCCGATTGCGCGCTGTGCTTCTGAAGGTCGCTTGCGGCATGGACCATGTGCACGACGCCGAACCAGCCCCGGTCGCTCATGACCTGGTCTCCAGTCGGACGGAGGCCCCCTCCGCGGAGCCGCGGGCACGCGCCTGGTTCGGGGCCCTCATCTCGGTCTCGGCACAGCGGGCGGCGGACTCCTCCCGGCGCGGGACTGAAGCAACGCGATGCGCGGCTGCTCGGACGTGCGCCGACTGGGCGCTCTCCAAGAGGTCGGTTGCTTCCCGTTCGATCCAAGCCACTCGAGCCTCCGCCCGGCTGGGCGACCCCCAACTTCGTTGGGGTCCATTCTCCGCCCGGGTCCGACATCTGGCGGACCGACGATTGGCCCGCGAGGCGAGGATGGGCCTGTCGTCGGTCAAGTCCATGTTTCGCGACAGGTTGGGACTGACTGCGCGTCCAGGTGCGCGAGCCGGCGCGAACGGCAACGAAGGAGCGAGCGACTCCCCCCATGAGACCCGACAAGCTCATCCTCGGCCTCGAACCGAACTGGACGGCGACGTGGCCGTGGCTCAGGCCGGGCTCCCACGCGTACAGCCTCGGAATCGACGTCGACCGCGCCACGCGCCAGCTGGAGCGGCTCTATCCCGTCGATCGGTGTACGAGGAACTTCAAGACGGTCCGGGAACTCGGCCCGCGCCTTGTCGTGGACGAAGCCCAGGACCCTCCCGAGTGGGGGCCGCCGGATGTCGTGCGTCGTGTGGACAAGGCGATGGATGAGATTCGCGTCCAGCTCCCGCTCTTCATGCCGAACGCTTGGACTCCGTGGCTCGTGACCCTGCTCCTTCTCGGTGATGACCTTGGGGACTGCCCTGGTTGGGAACTGCAGCGAAAGCTCATCCGGCGGCTCCAGCTCTGGGAGGAGCACGACCAGGCGCGATTCGAGGTGGGTCTCTGGGCGGGCATGAGGCGCGCCGGGGTCCCGGTCGAACGTGTTCCCGAGGAAGTCGAGCGCACGGCCGACTTCATTCTGGAGGAGGGCGGCACTCGTGTTGCGCTCGAGGCGAAGGTCATCCAGTCGTCGCTCTACGCCCAGAACCTGCAAACGCTCTATCGGGCAATCGGCCACCTCGATCTTGATCGCCCCATCGTCGTCAACCCGGCACCAGATCCCCCTCCTCACACCATGCGCTTCTCTCCGAGCCCAGCCGTTCATGCGGCGATGAGGTCGTCGGCCTCCGATGCGTTCGAGGGCGCATTCGGCTGGCGCCTGCGCCAGTTCTTGAACGCGTGGTACGCCGAGCGCGGTGCGACGCTGATCTTCAATGGGCGGCACGAGGTGCCCGGCCTGGGCTCGTTCGAGATCCTCGAGCCGCCCGACCCTCGGAGTTGGGGTACGGAGGTCGTCGAGCGCGAACCTCCTACCGTCATCGATGAGGCGCGACGCGTGCTCGCGCGCGCGAAGGATGCTCGCGGCCAGGTGCTTGCGCATGGCGACGTCCAGGTACGGGCCGCCGTGCTGTGGGTGTCGGGCTGGAAGCTGCCCGCGGAGCCGGCGAGCTCGGTTCTCGCTCGACTCACGGCGCTCGACCCTCACGAGTTCGAGGGTCTCGACTGGATCGTGCTGCTGAATGCCCACAGGGTGAACAGCCTCGCCTGCCAGGTGGACCTCGGTGCTCGGAGGATCAGCACGTCCAAGAGCGCCATCGACATCACCGGCATGCGTTGGTACGACGGCCTGCGCCGATGGCGACTGTTCGCGTGAACAGCGCGACCGTCGTTCGACAGCCCCACGCTGGCGTCAGGTCTTGCGCCCACAAACGGCAGAGGTCCCCGTGCAGCAGGTCCCCGGTCAGCCCCCCGACAAGACCGCGATCCATGTCCCCTGTCCCGACTGTGGAGTCGCTCACGGGTACACCATTCCTCGCTCGCCAGTCGGTCCGGTCATGCTCCGCTGTCCCAGAGTGGCGCGTCTGCCACGGCTACGCCGTTTCTACTTCGATGCTTCGCTGAACCATCTCAACGACGAGCGGGCCATTGCGCAGGCCAAGGATCGGGTGCGGCAGGAGCATGGGGATGAGCGCCTGGAGGAGAAGTTCGAGCGGTGGAAGGAGGCCACGCGCGTCCACATCCGTCTGGTCGACGAGTACACCGATCAGATTGGCGAGCTGCAGAAGGGGTACATCCAGGGTCTCGACTTCATCACCATGACGGGGGCTGTCGTCCTCGTAGAGCGGGTGCTGAACCGACTCGTCTTCGCGATGCTCGAGCACCACAAGGCCTCGCCTCACTACAAGAAGCTCTACGGAAGGGACCGGAAGCTCCAGAACTGGGACAAGCTCAGCGAGATCCTGGTCGACTGGCGGGTGATCACGCTGGACCAGGCCAAGCGAGTCGAGTCGCTTCACCGGCTGCGAAATGACTCCGTCCACTACGTCCCTGATTACGACTTCAAGGCAGGCGCCGCTCAGGCTTTGGCACAGACGCTTGACCTGATCGACTCGATCTACAACGTGGTCCACCGTCCGGATCTGTTCTGGTTGTTCACCGTGCCGGGCGAGATCTTCGCGCGGAGTGCGGCACTTCAACAGCCTTTTGGACGCCTGTTCGTCGCGCCGGCCTGTTTCCCCTTCTCCGTGCTGACGAGCTTCGGCGACACCGAAGTGCCACCGGATCTGGCGCTGCCATTGGGCCCGCTCTCGGACGAGGAGTTCCTTCGCCTTCGTCGCGAGGCGCGGAGTGGAGCTCCCCAAGAGAGGGCAAAGAGCCCCCGAACTCAGACCCTCGAACTGAGGGAGGGCCTCACGGCGGAAGTTCGATTCGTCTGACTGATCGCCATCGCGTCCCGGAGGTTACCCAGTGATCTGTCCGCCCGAAGAAGTCCGAGTCGCCTTGGCCGAGCTCGATGCACAAGAGAATGGCTTCAGAGCCCACCAGGTCGCAGGCGCTATCCGCAAGGCCATCGAGCGCGACAAGGTAACGGCTGATCAGCTACCGGGCTGGTGGGCTGAATGGGCTGTGTTCTCGTTCCACACGGAGCGCGAGCGCTCCCGAAGGACGTGGGAAGGCCACTTTCAGCCCATGTGCGTCTTCCCCACCACGGAAGGCGGCACGATGGTGATGCCTCCATTGACGGAGGCAACTGCTGAGACGGTGAGTTACTGGGAGGGGCGCGCCGCCGTCGCTTCGCACCCGATCCTGGTGGCTCGATACTCGGATGCGGTCTGGGACCTGAAGAAGGCCATCACTGGCGAACGAGCGCACGTGGACTTCGCGCGGCGAGCCATCGATGCCTACATCGCAGGCTCACGAATCGACCACGGCAACGCGTGGGGTGAGTCCGTCGACAATCTGGGCCGCGCGCTGTCCATCTCAATGAGCGTCAAGGACGTGACCCGCGCGCAGAGCGCCGTCGCCGCCATCCTGGAGTATGTCGACCGAACGGCCGACCTCGACAAGATCGGCACCTACCTCTATCTCTATGAGTTCCTGATTTTCCCCAAGGGCCTTCCTGTGCGCCCCGATCAGGAGCATGTCGTCGTCGAGCGCTTCGAGTCGGCCCTCGCGCGGTTCAGCTCGTCCGATGTGCACGACTCCCCATTTCGCGCCGATCAGATCGGCGAACGTCTTGTGGCCTACTACCGACGGCTGAACCGAGGTGCGGATGCGACTCGAGTCCTCACTCTTGTCGCGCAAACGTTCGAAGCTCATGCGCTTCGGCGCAGCGCCGTTGAAGGCCTTCACCTCCTCCAGGTCGCACGATCCCGCTTCGTTGACGCGGGACAAGAGGAGGAGGTGACGCGCGTGCAACGACTCGGCCAGGAATTGGCTCCGCGTGCACGCCAGGAGATGAGCCAGCACACCATCGAACAGTTCGTCCCCGATTCCCACCGTGAAGAGTTCCTGTCGTGGCTGCGAGGCAGCGAACTGGAGACGGGTCTGGCGCGTCTTGTGGAGTGGGGCATCGAGGACGAGGCGCGACTGAAGACCCGACTGGACCAACGGAATCGCGAGTTCCCGCTGCAGGCCATGTTCGGGGTCACGCTCCTCGCCGAGGATGGCGTCCGCGCCAACGTCGAGGATCTTGCTGGTGATCCCGACGGCGTCCTGGTGTTTGAGCTGGCGCGGTGGCTTCCGCTACGGGGAATCTGGCTGTCCTGGGGACTGGAAGACCTCATTGGGCGGGGTCTGGACACCAGGCAAGTCGTGACCTTCGTCTCTCAATCGCCGCTGTACGAGCCCGCACGCCTTCCGCTCATCGAGCGCGGCGTGAGCGCTCACCTGCAGGGGGACCACGTCCTCGCCGTGCACCTCCTGGTCCCTCAGATCGAACGGGCGCTGGTCTCGCTCATCGACGCCCTGGGCGGGTCGAGCCTGAAGACGCACAGGACGGGGCGCGGGGTCATGCAGGCCAAGAGCATCAACGACGCGCTCGACGATCAGGCCGTCGTGTGTCTCCTGGGGCGCAGCACGAGACTCCATCTCGTCGCGGTCCTCTCCCATCCCAAGGGGATGAACGTCCGGAATGCCGTGAGCCATGGCCTGCTGGGACCAGATGCGTTCACGAAGGGCATGAGTGAGTGGGTGCTTCATGCTCTCCTGGTGCTGGGCATGATTCGGTCGAAGGCCCCCTGACCCATAAGGTCGACAGTGCTCTCGATCGACCGACCCGCCGAGCGAGGTGCCTGCCGCTTGCCTTCCACCCGCGAGATCGACATCCTGCACGCCGAGGATCCAATGGACCTGGCGCTGCCGTCGATCACGGACGTCCCTCCCCCCGAGCGCGGCGGCCCGATAGCTCGGACGGGGTTCGACTTTCAAGACCATGTGACGGCGCAGGCGTGCATTGCGATGATCACGCCTGGATCAAGGACCTCGGGGGTGCTCTGCGAGTCGCACGACGATTTCGCGGTTGTTGAAGACGGCGTCGTCGAATTCGTGCAGGTCAAGGGCGAACAACTGACGCGCCTATGGACAACCCCGAAGCTCTGCGAGCGTGAGGGTTCGACCAAGGCCAAGGCGGCGACTGACGACGCGAGCGACGACGTGGCGTCGAACGGGTCCCCGGGACCGGTCGCGGGACATAGCCCTCCGGGGAAGAGCAAGGCGAAGAAGGGGGCGACAAAGGATGGCGACGACGAAGGTAAGAAGGGCGGGCGTGTCGGTACGTCTATCGTGGAGCGTTCGCTCAGCCACGATGTGCCCTGCCGAGAGGACTGCCGATTCCGGATAGTCACTTCTCGTCCAGTCAACCCGCAGAAGAACCTCGCACTGCTGCTTCTGCCGCTAAGCGATACCTCTGCCCGAAACCTGAAGGCGGCTGAGTTCGAGGCATTGGCGACGGAGATCACGGAGCGGCTTCCGGGAGTGCAACTCTCGCCGCGTGGCCGAGACGTCTCATTCTGGGTGTCTCGCACGCACTGGGTCGTCCACGAGTCGGCCATGACCGTGCGGAACTCGAACCTGCACGCGCTCGACGAACTCTCACATCGACTCGGTCTCAGGCTGACGATTCAGGCTCGGGAACGCTCATACATGGACTTGCTGGCGAAGGTGGCGATCGCCGCGCGCGCGGATTGGAACCTCGACAGGACAGCCAAGGTCATCTCGCGCGCTCAGCTGGAAGAGTGGTTCAAGGGCTTCTGCCGTGAGAACCACCGCCCCCTCGAGCCCGCTCAGCTCTGGAACGTTCCCTTCCAGCGAAACCTGCTGTTCACGGGGCGGAGTAATCTCCTCGCCCGGCTCGAAGCACTTCTATCCACGGAGGGGGCAGGAGCGCTCGTGTCGCTCGGCGGCCTCGGCGGCGTCGGCAAGACGCAACTCGCGTTGGCGTTCATCTACAAGTACCGCGAAAGGTACGACGTTGTCTGGTGGGTGCGCGCAGAGGCTCCTGGCGATCTGGGCAACGACCTCTCGGCGCTCGCCGTGAAGCTCGCGCTTCCGGGGGCGTCCGACCCGGCCAAAGCCGTCAATGCGGCGAGAGAGTGGCTCGAACAGCATGGGAAGTGGCTCTTGGTGTTCGACAACGCGCCGTCGGAGGACGCGATTGACGGATTCCTTCCGCGTGGTCCGGGCGGGCATGTGTTGATCACGTCTCGTCGGCAGGACTGGGGCGATGGGATCGCAACCGTCGTCGTCGACGTCCTCTCCCGTGAAGAGTCCATCGAGTTCCTGGTCAAGCGGACAGGACTCGCTGACGATGCAGAGGGCGCCGGGAAGCTGAGTGATGAGCTCGGGCGCCTGCCACTCGCCCTTGCGCAGGCGGGTTCATTTATGGCGAGGCATCGACTCGGCTTTGCACCGTTCCTGGATTTGTTTCGCGCCCGTAGGCAGGACGTCATCGCCCAGCTCCGGGGTACTCGGGACTACGACACGACGCTCGCAACTACGTGGAACGTGTCCTTCGAAGGCGTCCGTGCGGAGTCCCCGGCGGCCGCCATGCTCTTGGAGCTCTGTGCATTCCTCGACCCCGATGCAATCCCCGTCCAACTGCTGGCCCGCGATGAGTCCGTCACGTTGCCCGACGCGCTTCGGGACGTCGTCCGCGACGAGCTGAGGCTAAGACGCACACTCGCGGTGCTCAGCGACTACTCGCTCATTACGCTCACTGAGGACTCGCTCTCGGTGCATCGGCTCGTTCAAGCCGCGACGCGAGACAGCCTCGACGAGAGTCGACGAAGCCTAGTCGCGACGATGGCAGTCGAGCTGGTCAATGCGTCAGTTCCCAAGTTCGACGACCCTGCGGCATGGACGAGCGGGCTGCGGCTACTGCCCCACGTCGTCGCTGTCAGTGATCACGCCCGGCACCTCGGAATCAGGACCCGTCCATTGGCCCGCGTTCTGATCCAGGCCGGCTACATGCTCAGCCAACGAGGCGACATCCTTGGCGCCAAGGCCGTGGAAGAACAGGCCCTGGCGCTGAGCGAGGAACTCCACGGCGACCAGCACGACGACACCATGACGGCACGCAACAATCTCGCCCAGATCCTGTTCGATCTGGGAGAGCGTGAGCGCGCCCAAGACCTTCAACGGGGGGCCGTGGCGTGCGCGGTCAAGGTGCACGGACCTGACAGCGAGCACGTAGGCACGTGCCTGAATGGCCTCGGTCGCATTCTGGCGAAGTCGGGGAAACTGGCGGAGGCTCGGAAGGCCCATGACGATGCGATGGCGATCTTCAAACGAGCATCTGGCCGAGGAGCGGAGCTCGGAGTCGCCTGGACGTATCACAACCTTGGCGACCTCGAACACGCCGCGGGGGACTTCAATGCGGCACTCGGTCATTTCAGGACCGCGCTCGACCAACGAACAACGCTTCACGGACAAGACCATGAAAACACGGTA
>Ga0154020_10003340_pt1 | contig 19332 bp, 10 predicted proteins | sample Klosneuvirus_201_FD_109709 | JGI IMG/M metagenome (GOLD analysis project Ga0154020, IMG submission 109709) | Active sludge microbial communities from wastewater, Klosterneuburg, Austria - Klosneuvirus_20160825_MG | ecosystem: Engineered > WWTP > Aerobic digester > Activated sludge | place... | reverse complement strand
TCTGACCAGGGAATCCAGACAGGCTCGAGCCGCCAATGCTGTCGCAAATTTCTGTACGCGGCTTGCTTTGTCCGTCTCATCAACTCATGCACGCCCGCAGGCAGTTTGCTCGCGCGCTTTGAGAGCTTTTCTCGGCGTCTCGGCGTCTCGGCGGTTTGCTTTATGGGCCATCGCATTGCGAACCCGGCCTCGCGCACACCGCCGAGCGGCCTCATTCGCATCGCTTTGAGTGCGCACCCGAGCGCTTGCGCGTGCATGGCTTTCTTGCCTTGATTTCTTGGCGAGCCTGGCGCTCTTGGCGGTGGAGGTTTCAGCGGCAGCCGGGCCCTGGCGGGGTGGCTACTTGGCTTCGGGTGCTGGGGGTTGGCCCATGCGCCTTAGCCAGCGCCAGTGGGAGCTTAGGGCGCTGAAAACGCCTTTATGGATGTTGTAGCGCACGCCCCATTCTTTGCAGACGTTTTCAACGATGCGCGAGACTCGCGGGTAGTGCACGTGGCAGATGCGCGGGAAAAGGTGGTGCTCAATCTGGAAATTCAGGCCGCCGAGGTACCAGGTCAACAGCGGGTTGCGGCGAGAGAAATTCACCGTGGTGTTCAACTGGTGCAACGCCCATTGGCGGTTCTCGCCCTCAATCATCGCGGGTTGTGGGAACTCGGCGTTTTCGACGCAATGGGCCAACTGGAACACGATGCTCAGCGAAATGCCCACAAATGCGGCCGTGCCGGCGTAAAACAACAGCACTTGCCACCATGGGTGGAACAACATCGGCAACAAAAACGCCCAGCCAAAAAACAGCGCCTTGCCGCCCACAAGTTCAGCCAGGCGCAAGCCGCGCGGGCGCGGGAAGCGCTTGCCCGCCACTTTGGCCTGAGTCAGGTTCAGCGCGTCATCGACAAAGTGCCACTTGGGAAGCAGAAACCCATACAACGGCCAGAGGTAATAATGCTGCAAGCGGTGGAAGAACATGCGGCGCTGGCCGGGAGCCAACCGGCCCCAGGGGCGAATATTGATATCGTCGTCAGCGCCATGCAGATTCGGGTAGGTGTGGTGGCTGACGTTGTGTTTCCAATGCCACACGTAAGAGCTGCCGCCCAGCACATCCAGCGTCAGGCCCAGCAGGCGATTGACGAACTTGAAGCGCGAATAAGCGCCGTGGTTGGCATCATGCTGGATGCCAAAGCCAATGCCCGCCATGGCCAGCGCCAGCGAAAGCGAAAGCAGTACACCCTGCCACCAGTTCGCGGCTACGAACACCAGCAGCACATAGGAAGCGGCAAACCATCCCAGGATCGCGGCCGTTTTCAGGTACATGCCAAGCGTGGCGTGCGGCGAGATGCCGTGTTCGTCAAAGAACGCCTGAACGCGGCGGCGGCACTCGGCGTATAAGCCGGCGTCGGCGGAAAACTGCATCGAGATTTCTTCGGGCTTTTGTTGCGGCTTCAAGGTGGGCATCAAGGGCTCTCAAAGCCGATACATCGCGCCACACGGGCGCGAAACAAGGACTGGGGCGACGATTTTGCGGAAATCCGGCAGCACAGGCCGCTTGAGCGCCGACGCGCCCCATTCTATCACAGCACAAGCGCACGCGCCCCTTATTTGGTGCTAACACTTCTTCACGTCGGCAGTTTTATCTTCTGGGTTGCGAAAGGCACATTCAGAATGATGCCCAAACTCGTTTACGCGTTGTTTGTGGCCGCACTATTTGTGGTGGGGACATCTTGCCCTGGTTGCAGCGATAGCGTCGTCGTCACTCCTTCTACTGTGGGCCCGATCAAAGGCATCTCATACCCGGCGGCGTTGGACGAATGGCGTTTGGACGGCACCCGGAACTTGTTGGAACTGCATGTCAGCCGTGGCGAAAAGAAGCTGATCGTGGAATTGCTGGACATCGAGGTTCCAAACGACGATTCCATCGATCCCGACGCTTTGGACTACTTGAAGGCGGAGTGGATTGGAAAAACGGTGGCCATTGACAACCGGAATCCTGAAATCATGACCGCGGATACAGATGGGAGCCAACGTGCTTTCGTCTACCTTTTATCTACGGATAAGAAAAGAGCCACGATCCTGACTGTTGAACTGGTGCGCCGGGGCTTCGCCAAAACCAAAAACCCGGCAAGCTACAAGTACAAATATGAGCTGCAGGCTGCTCAAAAGCAGGCTCAACAAAGCAAGCTGGGCATCTGGAAGTAGCAACCATGGCCTATGACGAAACACTCGCAAAACGCCTGCGCGCAGCTTTTGGCAAAACCAAAGTTGTAGAGAAACACATGTTCGGCGGACTGGCCATGATGCTGCGCGGCCACATGGCCTGCGGCATCGTGGGCGAGAAATTGATGGTGCGTGTGGGGCCCGACCAATACGAAGCCGCGCTCAAGATGAAACACGCAGCACCCATGACATTCACGGGCAAGCCTATGAAAGGCATGCTGTACGTAGCGCCCGAGGGCTGCAACACACCGGAAAAGATCGTGCCATGGCTCAAACTGGCGCTGATTTTCAATGCGACCCTGCCCGCGAAATAGAGTCCTGAATCACCGCAACCTGCCGCAATGGCCGGGGTAGAATTGGACTGCACGGTCAAATTCCGGGAGCTGTCATGGTTGCACGCAAGCCGCTACTTCTCGCCGCCTTGATGTTAGGGGCCGGCGCGTTTTTCGCCGTTCTATCTCTGGGTCAAGCCCAGGCGCAGGACGCCAAGGACACCGCCACGCCCGAAAAACCCGTCACCGGCGATTCTGAAGCCGAACTCAGCGCGCTGATTGACCGCGAAATCAAGAAAGTCTGGGAGCGCGACGGCATCAAAGCCGCAGACCGCTGCTCCGACGAAGAATTCCTGCGCCGCGTTTACATTGACACCATCGGCGTGCCGCCCAGCTACGACGAAGCTGTCGCCTTCTACGCCGACAAAGACGAAGCCAAACGCAGCAAGCTTATCGACAAGCTCGTGGCCGATGAGCGCTTTGGCCGCCACATCGGCGACCTGTGGTCCGTGATCATGATGGGGCGCGGCCAGCGCGATCTCTCCGGCGGCAGCATCACGCTCGCCAACTGGATTGCCCAGCGCGTCAACAAGGGCGAAGGCTTCCAGAACATCATCTATGATGTGGTTACGGCCACGGGCAGCATGGCGGACAACCCCGCCGTCGCGGCTTACCTCGCCGCGGGCGGCAACCAGTACAAGCCCGTGGATATGACCGGCAACCTGATGAAGTATTTCACCGGCGTGCAGATCCAGTGCGCGCAGTGCCACAAGCACCCCTACGAAAAATTCACCGAGGCGGATTTCGGCGGCGTGGCCAGCTTCTTTGTGGCCTCGAACCTGCGCGTGAACGTGCGCAACGTGCCGGTGAATCCCACGATCATTGACGCACCGCAGGTGCCGCGCCGCGCCATGGGCGACGAAAGCAAGCTGCCCGCGGAAGCGAAGCAACGCCTTGAGGAATTGCGCAAGTTCAACAAGCCCAAGTTGCTGGATGGCGCCGACGTGAAAACCCCCGACCGCACGCTGTGGCGGCCGATACTGGCCAAGTGGATGATCGGCCCCGAAAACAAACAAACGCCGCGCTATCTGGCCAACCGCCTGTGGAGCTTCGTGTTTGGCTCGGGCCTGCTCAACCCTGTCGATGATTTCAACTCGTTCAATTCACCCAGCCACCCCGAACTGCTCGAAGCGCTGGGCGAGGACTTCTCGAAAAATGGCTGGCAAGTGAAGCGCTTCTTCCGTGCCGCGCTGAAATCAAGCACCTACCAGCTCTCGAGCAAGCCCGCGAGCGGCAAGAAGCCCGAGGCCTGGCACTTCGCCCATTACCCCGTCAAGCAGCTCAACCCTGAGCAGTTCATGGGCGCGCTCGTCACGCTTGCCGGGGGCGCGGACCTGGGCCGCATGTTCAAGCAAAGCGCAAACCCCTACACCCAGATCCGCCAGCGCTACGAGCGCCTCAAGAAGCAGGACGAAAAGGGCGACGACAAGAAGGCCGAAGGCGAAAAAGACAACATGCGCGATTACAACTTCGACGAGGAAGCCCTCAAGAAGTTCGAAGCGCAGTTCGAGAATATCGCCGGCGAATGGTACATGCGCCGCGTGCTGGCCTCGCGCTATGCCACCGCATCCACTGACGACGAAATGACCGAGGGCGATTCCTTCACGCAAACCATCGACCAGGCGCTTGCCGTCATGAACGGCGATGTCACCAACCGCCTCTCCGCCTCCGGGCGCGGCTCCATCATCACCGCCTTGCTCACGAAATTGAAAGACGACGAAGAACGCCTTGATGCGCTGTTCCTGGCCGCGCTGGGCCGCAAGCCCACCAGCGCCGAGGGGCGCAAGATGCTCGCCCACGTGCGCGCCGAGAAGAGCTCGCCCCGCGCCTGGGAGGATGTCCTTTTTGCCCTGATCGCCACCACGGAATTCGCGACCAACCACTAAAGGCTCGCCATGACCCGACTTCGCTTGCCATTGTTCCTGCTCGCAGCCGCGTCGCTTTGCGCGCTGCTTGCCGTTTCGACGAGCGCCGATGGTGAACCCTCGTTGCCCGAAAAGCCCGTTACCGGCGACAGCGAAGCCGCGCTGACGGCGCGCCTCGATGGCGAAATCGCCAAAGTATGGGCGCGCGACGGCGTTTCGCCCGGCGCGCGCAGCACCGACGAAGAATTCCTGCGCCGCGTTTATTTTGACATCACCGGCGGCCCGCCCACGCCCGCAGAGATTCTTGCCTTTGCCGAAAATCCCGACGAGCGCAAGCGCGAAAAACTGATCGACGCGCTTGTGGCCGACCCGCGTTTTGGACGCCACATCGCCGATCAATGGCTTCCAATCCTGCTCGGCCGCGCGCAAAAGCAACGCGCCGGCGCCGACCACCTGCTGGGCGTGTGGATGGCGCGGCAGATCAACGCGGGCAAGGGCTTTGACACCCTCGTGTACGACATCCTCACCGCCAGCGGCAAAATGAGCGATAACCCCGCCGTGGGCTACTGGGCCGCCAAGAATGAGCAGCGCGCACCCGATTTCGCCGGGCTGGCCAGCAAGCACTTCACCGGCGTGCAGATCCAGTGCGCGCAGTGCCACAAGCATCCCTACGAAGAACTGACCACCGCCGATTTCGCCGGCGTGGCCAGCTTTTTCATCGGCGTGCGCATCCGCCAGGACGGAAACACCGAGCCCGCCAACGCCATCATCGTGGACGACCGCGTGCGCCTGGGCAAAAAGCCCAGCGAAGCCGACCTCAAGAAACTCGACGAAAAGCGCCGCAAGGAACTCGAAGAACGCCTTTTGTACCAGAGCCCCAAGCACCTCTTCGGCGAGGCCGTCAAGCTCGAGGACACCACTCTGCTGCGCGCGGCTTACGCCAAGTGGGTGATTGCGCCGGAAAACAAACAAACACGCCGTTACCTGGCCAACCGTTTCTGGAGCTTCATTTTCGGGCAGGGGCTGCAGAATCCGATCGATGATTTCAATAGTTACAATCACCCCTCGCACCCGGAATTGCTCGAGGCGCTGGGCGACGATCTGCTGGCTTCCAAGTTTGATCTGCGCCGCTTCTATCGTGTCATTCTCAAGAGCCGTACCTATCAGCTTTCGAGCCAGGGCGGCGCGCGCAAAGAGGGCAACGTTGAAACGTGGCATTACGCCAGCTACCCCGTCAAGCAGCTCAGCCCCGAGCAGTTCTTCGGCGCGCTGCTGGCGCTGACCACAGACGTCAGCAGCCTGCGTGAAGCCCGCAAGCGCTCGGAGATGAACTTTGACCGCGTGCGCAAAGAAGCCGAGCGCCAGGCCAAGGAGCGCGCCAAGGAAGAAGAGGAGAAGGCCAAGGAAAAGCCCGAAGCCAAGCCCGGCGACGCCACCGAGGGCATGAAGGAAGGCGAAATGTCCAAGGAAGAAAAGAAGGAAGCCAAAAAGGCCGCCAAGGAAGAAGAGAAGAAATACAAGAAGTTCGACCTCGAAGCGCTCGACAAGTTCGAGGCGCTGTACAAGGAAATGCCCGACGACTGGTTCCTGCGCCGCGCGCTCAGCGCCACCTACGCCTCGCGCTCAAGCGACGACGAAATGATGGACGCAGAATCGTTCACACTCACCATCGACCAGGCGCTGCAGGTGATGAACGGCGGGCTCACAAGCAAGATCAGCGAATACAAGCGCGGCCAGCCGATCTACGAGATCATCAAGGGCAACAAAGAGCCCAAGGACCGCGTGCAAGCCCTCTATCTAAGAGTGCTCGCCCGCAAGGCCACCGAAGCCGAAACCAAACGCACCCTCGAATACATCAGCGAAACCGTAAGGGCCGGAAGCAAAATCGAACAAGCCTGGGAAGACGTGCTGTTCGCCCTGCTGATGACCACCGAGTTCGCGACGAACCACTAAGACCCGAGCACAAAACGCCCTGACCGAAAGCCGACACCGGTGTAGAATCGGGGCATGGTGATGGCGCCAAAATGGGCCGAGGGAAAGGTCGCGCGCCCGCGTTTAAAGGCCGTGCGCGCGTGCAATGCGTGTGCCACTTCTGCGGGATCGGCCCCCAAAGCGGCTTGCGCGACAACTGCACCTGCCGAGCAGTACATAATGGGCCAATACTACTGCTGGAACCGAACCTACGACACACTCACCGGCCGCTGGACCACCCCAGACCCCGCCGCAACGCCGTGGGCGAATCTTTCCGACTACTTTGGGCCAACTTCTTCAAACGATCCGTCTGGACTTGGCCTGTTCGGAAACACGATCTTTGCTGATAAAGTGTTCGATTCAAGCGGCCAGATACGACCAGATGTTTCGAACTCGGACATGTGCGATTTGGTTGATAAGTATGGCTCGTTTTTGTGGGGCAATTGCCAGGGAAACGGCTCGTCCGAATTCGATCACTGCCTTGGTTTTGAAGATCGGCAAGCACTAGTAGCCGCAAGTGCACACCTAAAGAAGAACGGCGTTGACTGCGAGAAATACAAGATTGCGTTGCCGGGATATGGCATCGAACGTCGGTGCCCGTATCGAGGGGGCGACTTGGGCGGAGACGCCAATTCCCAGCCTGATGACGTTTCTGATCCCACTAACCCGGGCGGCATTCTGCGACGTGCCGGTCCGGCTGGTTCAGGTCTGCCGATCCCTCACGTAGGTGGACCACCTCCGTATAAAGTTCCAATTCCCCAGCCGTGGCGATTTGACCCGTTTCCATTTGATCCAATCAAGATTTTTGACCCCCCGCTCGGAGTACCCGGAGTTCATATCGGTCCGCTGGATGACCCGTTCGAGCCACCTGAGAGCGTGTTCTGGCCAAGGCGAGGTGTGAATGGCCATGAAGAGCCAAAGCCTTTTGGGGGCGGAGTCTTAGGCCTGAAGCTTGATTCTGCGCGTTTCAGAATTTTCGGTGGAATTTCATTCGGACCATATACTGGCGGGTCCATCATGGATGATGTTCTGAAGTTCCGATACCCAAGTGGTAAGGATATCGGGTTCAAACTCAAGATTGGCTTCAAATTCCGTTAGCAGATCAGGATTACATTCAAGGAACAATCATGAAGAACTTGCTTACGACTGTCGGATCAGTGTGTCTTGTGAATTGTGTGATGTGGCTCTTTTGGCAATCAGGTGGGGCGGCGCAAGCACAGGCTGCAGCCCAAAAACCTGTGTCGATTGAGTGTACCGAACTCTCATTGGTTGATGGCGACCGCGTCGTCCGGGCCAACCTATCGTTGGTCGACGGAGTGCCAACATTTGTAATGAACGACATTAAAGGAAAGCGCAGCATCCGTCTGCGGGTTTTGAAAGACGGTCCCGAATGTGAAATGTTCGGTGGGGATCAGGAGAAAGTCTGGGTACATTGTCGTGCAGGCGTCCCAAGTGTCCGCCTCACAAACACGACGGGGTTCACGCACTCCAAGCTCTACATAGACAAGGGAGTACCCACTCTGGAGCTTGATCGTGGAACTGGAAAATCAGTGGACAGTCAAAATGGAATGGCCCTCCTCCAAGTTACAGAGCACGGCGGCGATCTTCGATTGCTGGGGCGTGGTGACGAACGTTCAAAGGCTCAGGTCACGGGGGCATTTGTTGCGGGCGTGGGCGAAACCGGAAGGGCTGTTGCGGCGACGTACGACAAGGACAATAACGTAGTGTGGCAAATACCTTAGCTCGACTTTTGCACTTTCCCGGGTCATGCGGCGAGTGCGAGGTGGCTCAGGAGCGAGTTCAGCAAGTGGCGCGGGGTGTTTCTCAACAGCGGCCTGTAGAGCGGGGTGTTGAGAATCGTGTGCTCCCATAATTTGCGCCTCGCATACTCCATCGCGTCGGAAAACGTCGGGTGCAGTTTTACATAGCCTGTGCGCGGCATTCTCGGCGCTTTGGCTTGCCGCCAGAGTAACGTGACCACGCTGTATAATCCGAAGAGGCAGGGCGTCATTCTCAGGGAACCTAAAAAGGTGTCAGGCTACTTTTACGGCGACTCTGGAAGCGGATTCTGCGGCGACTGGTGTGTTTCTGGCGCTGCGAGGATCAGCTTGTTTCCTGCGTTGGCCAGATTGATGAAAACGGCCTGCGCACGACGCAGACCAGCTATCTGGCCTTTGGCGAGGCTTTGCAGAGCCGCGTTCTCTTTGACGGCGCCATGGCCCGGTTCTCGGCCATTGAAATCGATGACCCCAGCGGGACTTTCGCAGCCGCGCTGGCCGAGGCCACGGGCGACCCGTCGCACTTCGCCGCGCCGATCGAAGATTTCGTGCCCTTGCGAGGCTCCACTGGAACCTCGCTTCAGTAAGTCTCCCTTCGGTCGATCTTCGCTTTCAACGACAGCAAAGTCCCCAACGGCCCGACGTACCAGACGCAGGGCACATGGACGTCAGCACCCGGTTTCGCATCGATCTTGCGTTTTTCTAATTCTTTTCGTCGGATTTTGCGTGAAGGAATCTTTCTTTGTGCGTGATTATGGCGTGGGCCAACTTTGAAAGGGAGACCGCCATGTTCAAGCTTACCGCACTCACGCTTCTACTTACTGCGTGCTTTGCCGCGCCTGCTTTTGCGGGGCCGCGTGATCGCGCCGAGGATCGTCGGGACCGTCGCGAGGATCGCCGCGACCGCGCCGAGGATCGCCGGGACCGCGCTGAAGACCGCGCCGATCGCGCAGAGGATATCCGCGACGCGGCTACCTTTACGGGTATAGGCGACATCCTTGAAGACATCGCCGATGCCGCCGAAGATCGTCGCGACCGCGCAGAGGACCGCCGTGATCGCGCGGAGGACCGCCGCGATCGCGCTGAAGATCGCCGCGACCGCCGCCACTAAACGCTCGCGTTGTGCAGCAAGGCGCGCAGCAGCGCGCCTTGCTTTATTTCATGCCTGCGTCATTGGAAAGCAACGCCAATTCCACCTAAGTCCGATAAAGCACTTGTTGAAGTTTGGCAAACTCGGCTCAAGTATATATCTGCAAAGAACTTAGAACTGCACTTTGTGGCGCTGGATTTCTTGACGCTTGGCTCCAGTTGCGGTAGCATTACCTCGCTTTGAGTTGCCTTGCTTTGCACCTGCCCCCGGCTTGCGGGGACGGCTGTTTTCGCTGTATCGCGGAGCTCACTTTGACAAGGCTGGGGCAAATTCTGTTTGCGGTTGCGCTGGCTCTTTGCGCTCACGGCGTTTTTGCACAAACTTTCACCAGCAACCCCAACGTTACCATCCCGGATGGTAGCCGCACCGGTGTCACGAGCACGATTGCCATTCCCGCGACGAGCGACCGGATGCGTTCGATCCGGCTGGATTTGCGCATCAACCATAATGAAGTTGGCAACCTGGACATCTACCTGATTCCGCCGTGGGCGAGCTGGGCGGGGCCTTACACGCTGGTGCAGAATGAATTCTCTACGACTTCAGAGGCACTCAACGCGCCCTTCCCGCGCGGAGTGATTGAGCTTTCCACGGATAACGGCGGCAACGGCAATAACTACGGATCGGGCAACGGGCCCTACACTTACGCCCGTTTCTCCGCCGCCGGAGACCCGGTCGACCCGGCCACGCTGGCGATCACAGCGGGTGCGGCAGCTTACACGGCCGACGTTTACATTCCGGAGGGCGTGGACGCCTTTGAGGATCTCTACGGGCGCAACCCGAGTGGAACCTGGACGCTCGTTGTCGCCGACGACGACACCGCCGGCAATGCCGGCACGCTCGTTAGCTGGCGCATCACCTATGCCGCGGTGGCAGCAAGTACCGTTTATGCCCACCTTGGCGCGGCCAACGATCCCGGCTTGCCCATTGTGCGCGGCGCGGCTTCACAGGTGCTGGGCCAGTTCCGGCTGGATGCCACGGCGGCCGCGAACGTCACGAGCATCGTGTTCCGCGAATCGGCGGCGACGAATCTCGACGGGCTGTTGACGGCGGCTTCGCTCTATCGCGACAACAACGGTGACGGCCTGCTTGATGGCGGCGACACGCTTTTGAATACGGCGGTTCCGGCAGCATCGCCCAATATCACGTTCAACTTCGCGCAGGCTATTGGCGCGGGAGCGGGCGTTGACCTTCTACTGGTGGGCACCGTCGCGGCGGCGCCTGCGCCGGTTTCGATGCAGATGGAAATCCAGACCGCGGCTTCGATTTCTTCGGACATAACTGAAGCCGGCCTGTTTGCGCGGCGCGCGGGGCCGCGCCCTTTTGTAAGCGCGACGACCTTCACCTATCGCCCGCTGCAGCCCGACCTGATCGTCGATAACAACGCCACCGGCATCACGCGCGGCATCACGGTTCCGGCGACTTCCGACCGCATCAATTCGCTGCGCGTGGGCGTGCGTTTGAACCACACGTACACGGCAGACCTGGATATCTATCTTCTGCCGCCGGGGGTGAACTGGTCGCCGCCCTATGCGATTCCGGACAACGGGCCCGTGACGAGCGCGCCGCCACAGGCGATCGAGCTTTCAACGGACAACGGCACCAACGGCAACAACTACGGCGCCGATCTCACGAGCAGCACTTACAACTACGCGCGTTTTTCAGGCGCGACAGACCCGACCTGGGCAACGGCCACGAATATTGTGGGCGCAACCGCGCCGTTTACGGCGGCGGCCCATTACCGGCCGGAGGGTCTGTCCGCCTGGAACCTCAATTACTCGGGCGACCCCAGCGGCAACTGGCGCCTGATCGTGGTGGATTCCTGGGGCATCGACGTCGGCTACCTGATTTCGTGGCAGCTCGAATATGTGGCAATTTCCACGCCGCAATTCTGGGTCGTGGCGGGTGAAGACAATACGCCCGGCACGCCGGCTTACATCGGCACGACGGGCAACGTGCTGGGGCAAATCAAGCTGGAATCGTTTGGCACGAACTCGAGTGTCAGCCAGATCGTGGTGCGCGAGCAGAACGGCCTTTCGCTTACGGGCAACCTGAGCGCGCTGAGCCTGTACCAGGACAACAACTCTGACGGCCTGTTTGACGTGGGCGACACGCTGCTCGATGTCGCGACCCTGACCGCCACCACGGCCACGTTCGACCTCGCGCCGCTGAGCGTGCCGACGGGTACTTCGGTAAGGCTGCTGCTGGTTGGCACGTTGTTGGCGACGCCCGCGAACTCCACGCTCGCGCTGCAACTGAGCGCAGCCGCCGATGTCTCGAGCGTGCCCGCAGAGATTGCACCCTATGCGGTGCAGTTCGGCGCGCACCCGTTCTTCACGCCGAATACATATGTGGCTACGCCGCCGGGCGGCCTGACGATTCCGGCGAACTCGGGCACGGGCGTGACAAGCACGATCACGATTCCCGCCACACAGGATTTGATTGGCGCGTTGCGCGTGGGCATCCGCATTGACCACGCGGCGGACGCAGACCTCGACATCTGGCTGATTCCGCCGGGCGTGACCTGGGCCGGGCCTTACACGGTGCCCAACAACGGGACCAACCCCGTGCCGCCTGCTGGCGTGATTGAGCTTTCAACGGATAACGGCGGCAACGGCAACAACTACGGGTCGGGCACCACTTCGTTTGTTTACACCGTGTTCTCGCGCGACGGCGACCGCCAGTTCAACACCGGCGCGAGCACCATTGGCGGCGGAACGGCGGCTTTCACGGCGGCCAGCGGCTACCAGCCTGAGGACACCACTGATTTCAACGCGCTCTACGGCACCAACCCCAGCGGCGACTGGACCCTGGCCGTGGCCGACGATCGCGGCAACTTCAGCGGCAAGCTTCTTTCGTGGTTCGTGCAATACGTGCCCGCGGAGCGCGCGCAGGTGTTCAGCACGCCTACGACGGGCTTTTCCGATTTCGGCAACCTGCTTGTCGGCACGCCCAGTGCCGCGCAGGGATTCATCGTGCAGAACATGGGCAATTTCTCGCTCACGCTGCCCGCACCTTCGGCCATTGCCGGCATCCGCATCACGGGTACGAACGCCGCTGATTTCGTGATTCAGGGCGTGGCGCCAAGCGGCGCGCTGGCGGCGGGGGCTTCAACGGCTACCTTCAATATCGTGTTTACGCCAAGCGCGCTGGGCCTGCGCACGGCGTTTATCACCGTCACCTGGAACAACTCTGATGCCACGATGCCGCCCACGAGCACGAGCAATTACGCCATCCAAGGCACGGGCGCGCTGCCCCTGATCGAAGTGCGCGAGGCCGATGTTTCTATCGGCGCAGTCGTGACCAACGGGCAGGCCGCCGCCAATGGCCGCGCTTTTGGAAACCAGGATATTGCGGCCGGGCCCTCAACGGCGCTGACCATTTTCGTGAAGAACACGGGCGTAGTACCCATGACGCTGGGCCTGCCCGTGCTGGGCGGCGCCAACCCCGGCGATTTTGTGCTCAACACGGCGGGCTATCTCGTCAGCGTGCCTGCGGGTTCGAGCACGAGCTTCACTGTAGCCTTTGACCCGACCGTAATCGGTGCGCGCGCGGCCACGGTCAGTTTCACGCACAACGCCAGCAACACGACCTCGCCGTTTTCGTTTGATCTTTCGGGCACGGGCGTTCAGCCCACGGTCACGGTGGCAAGCGCGGGCTCGCCCAGCGAGGCGGGGCCGACGGCGGGCACGTTCACGATAACGGGCGCACCGGCACCGAGCGTGGCGCGCACGGTCAATTTCACGATGAGCGGCCTGGCCAATTTCGCTGTGGGCGTCGATTACAACTTGAGCGGCACGGCCAGCTACAACGGCGGCACGGGCCAGGGCACGGTTACGCTGGGCATCAGCGGCACCGCGGTAATCACCTTGACGCCGGTCAATGAATCGGTCGTTGAAGCGCTTGAGAGCGCAACTCTGACACTCAACGCCGGCACGGATTACGCCATCGGCGCACCCAGCGCGGCTACGCTGAACATCGCCGATAACGACGTCGCCACGATTGCGATTTCGAACTCCGGCTCGCCCAGCGAAGCGCCGGCCAATGGCACCTACACGATCAGCACGCTCGACACGCTTGAAGTCGCGCTGACGATCAATTTCACGATGAGCGGTGTGGCCGTGAGCGTGGACTATGCGCTGGCGGGCACAGCAAGCTTTGCTTTCCCCAATGGCAGCGTCACACTTGGACCGGGCGTCGCTCCCAGCGCCAACGTCACGCTCACGCCGGTCAACGATGCGTTCGTGGAAGGCCCCGAGACGGCGACGATGACAGTTACCGCCGGCACGCAATACACCGGCACGCCCAACACCACGCTCACGATTGCCGACAACGACACAGCCACCATTACGGTGAGTTCCGCCGGCGCGCCCAATGAAACGGGGCCGGTCAACGGCACTTACACGATCACGGTCACGCCCCAGCCGCAAAACGCCATGAGCGTGAATCTTTCGCTCTCCGGTGCGGCCCAGTTCGGCGCGGGCTCTGATTACACGATTGCTGGCGCGGCTGTCACTTCGCCCGCCGGCGGCGCGGGCCCGTGGCTGGGCACGGTGAACATTCCCGGCGGCGGCGGTGCGAGCGTGGGCGTGATCATCACGCTCAACACGCAAGATGACGCGCGTGTGGAAGCCACGGAATTGGCCACGCTGGACGCTACGGCTGACACGCTATTGTCAGATCCGGCTTACAGCGTGGGTGCGCCTGCCAGCGCCAATTTGAGCATTCTGGATAACGACACCGCCAGCGTAAGTGTGACTTCAACGGGCACGGCGGCGGAACCCGGCACGGCCGCGACGTACACGATTGCGACCACAAGCGAGCTTGAAACGCCGGTCACGGTCAGCTTCACGATGAGCGGCAGCGCGCAGGCCACCGTCGGCGGCGATTACAACCTCGCAAGTGCGGGCGGCAGCTTCACCGGGCCTGGCGGCACTGCGGTACTGCCGGTGGGCAGCGCCACGAACATCGTCGTCACGCTCATGCCCGTGAATGACGCTATTGTAGAAGCCACGGAAACCGCCACGCTCACGGTACTCACGGCGGGGCAGGTCACGGCGGCGGCACCCACGAATGCCACACTCAATATCACCGACGACGACACGGTCACGGTGACGGTGACATCCACGGGCACGGCGGCCGAGCCTGCCACTGCGGCGACGTTCACGATCCAGGGAACAGGCACGCTGGAAACGCCGGTCACGGTGAGTTTCACGATGAGCGGCAGCGCGGGCAACGGCGTCGATTACACGCTCGCGGGTACAGGCACGCTGCCGGTGGGCACGAACACACAGGCCATTATCACGCTCAACCCCATTGATGAACTGCGCGTCGAGGCCACGGAAACAGCGCAACTCACGCTCAACGCCGGCGCGCAAGTTACTGTGGGCGCGCCCGCCAGCGCCACGCTGAATATCACTGATAATGACACGGCCACGGTGAATGTGAGTTTCGCCGGCTCGCCCGGCGAAGCGGGGCCGACAGCGGGCACATTCACGCTGAGCACGGTCGCCACGCTGGATATTCCGCTGACGGTCAATTTCAGCATGAGCGGCAGCGCCGACGTCACGCCCGGCACGGATTACAACCTGAGCAGCGCGGGCGGCAGTTACACCGGCCCCGGCGGCACCGCGGTACTGCCCGTAGGCGTGGGTTCAAGCGTCATCATCACCCTCACGCCCTTTGACGACGCGATCGTCGAAGGCACGGAAACCGCGACAGTCACGATCTCCGGCGGCGGGCAAGTCGTCGTCGGCACCGCGTTCCAGACGCACAACATCGCCGATAACGACACGCCCACCGTCACCGTGACGGCAAGCGGCTCACCCGCCGAGGGCGGCGGCGGCGCCACGTTCACGATCGCGACGACGGCCACGCTGGCCCTTCCGCTAACCGTCAACTTCACGCTCTCGGGCCTGGCCAGCACGGTCAACGGCACGGATTACACGCTCGCGGGCTTTGCGACCTACGGAAATCCCTCGGGCACGGCCACGCTGCCTGCGGGCGTGGCACCCAGCGTGAACATAACGCTCGCCATCATTGACGACGCCTTCGTCGAAGGCCCTGAAGACGTGCTGCTCACGCTCAACGCCGGCATATACAACATCGGCGGCGCGGGCTTTGACTCACGCACGATTGCGGATAACGACACGGCCACGATCAGCGTGACGCTCGGCGGCTCACCCAGCGAGACGCCCGCCAACGGAACGTACACCATCACGGCCACACCCGCACCCGTGCGCGACATGCTCGTTGATTTCGCCATGAGCGGCACGGCCAGCTTCGCGGTCGGCGGCGACTACACCCTGGCGGGCACAACCAGCTTCTCGCAACTCACCGGCCTGGGCACGGTCACGATCGGCGTGGGCGGCAGCGTGGTGGTCACGCTTTCACCCGTCAACGACGCCATTGTGGAAGCCGGTGAAACCGCGACACTGACTGTCACCGCTGACAGCGTCTTCACCGATCCCGATTACAGCGGCACACCCGCGCAAACGCACACGATTGCCGATAACGATTCCGTCAGCGTGAGCGTAACTTCCAGCGGCTCACCCAGCGAATCCGGCGCGACAGGCACGTACACAATCCAGAGTGCGAGCACGATCGAAACACCGGTCACGGTCACCTTCACCATGAGCGGTGTGGCCGGCAACGGCGTGGATTACAACCTTGCTGGCACGGGCACGCTGCCCGTGGGCACGAACACGCAGGCCATTATCACGCTCACGCCTGTCAACGATGCGCGCGTCGAGGCCACCGAAGATGCCACGCTCACGCTCAACGCGGGCGCTCAGGTCACAGTCGGCGCGCCCAGCAATGCCACGCTCAATATTCTCGATAACGATCTGGCTACGGTCACGGTTTCCACCAGCGGCACCCCCACCGAAGCGGGCAGCGGTTCCGCCATTTACACGCTCAGCACAACGGACATTCTGGATGTGCCCGTGACGGTTTCCTTCCTTATGTCCGGCGCGGCTTCCACCACCCCCGGCACGGATTACAACCTGAGCGGCAGTTACACCGGCCCCGGCGGCAGCGCGGTGTTGCCCGTGGGCACGGGTACGAGCGTGAACGTGACGCTCACGCCCATCGACGACGCGCGCGTGGAGGCCAACGAAGCCGCGACTTTGACGGTGCAGACGGCAGGCCAAGCGCAGGCCGGCGCACCCGCAGCGGGCACGCTGAATATTACGGATAACGATATCGCGGTGCTCACCGTGACACCCGCAGGCTCGCCCAGCGAATCCGGCGCGACGGGCACCTACACCGTGGCCACGGGCGCAACGCTTGAGATCGCGCTGACCGTGAATTTCACCATGAGCGGTGCTGCCGTGAACGCCGATTACGCGCTGGCCGGTACGGCGAGCTTTGCGTTCCCCAATGGCAGCGTGACGTTGCCCATGGGCACGGGCTCGAGTGCCCCAGTCACGCTCACGCCCGCCAACGATGCGCTTGTGGAAGGCCCGGAAGACGCCACGCTCACGGTTACGGCGGGCACGCAATACAGCGGCACGCCCTTTGGAACACTCACGATTGCGGACAACGACACGGTCGTGATTACGCTTTCCACGCTCGGCTCACCCAGTGAAGCCGTGCCCACGGCGGCCACTTTCCGTGTCACGGCCACGCCCCAGCCCTCGATTGCGATGAGCGTGAATCTTTCGCTCTCCGGCAGCGCCACATTCGGCGGCGCCTTCGATTACAGTGTAAGCGGCGCGACGATTACGACGGGTGCCGGCGGCAGCGGCCCGTGGGTGGGCACGGTCAGCATCCCCGGCGGCGGCGGCGCGAGTACTTTCGTCGATATCACGATCACGCCCAACGACGACGCGCGCGTTGAGACCACCGAAAGCGTGCAACTCGACATCACGGCCGACACGCTTTTGACGGACCCCGATTACAGCGGCACGCCCAGCGACACGCTGAATATCACCGATAACGACACGGCCAGCGTGAGCGTGACTTCCAGCGGCGCCGCGAGCGAACCGGGCACCGGCGCGACCTACATTATTCAGAGTGCCAGCACGCTCGATGTGCCGGTCACCGTTACGTTCACGATGAGCGGCACAGCGCAGACCAGCGCGGGCGGCGACTACAACCTCGCCAGCGCGGGCGGCACGTTCACGGGCCCCGGCGGAACGGCGATTCTGCCCGTGGGCACGAACACGCAAATCGTCGTCACGCTCTCGCCCGTCAATGACGCCATTGTCGAAGCCACGGAAAGCGCGGATCTCACGCTGCTCACCGCGGGCCAAGTCACGGCCGTTGCGCCTGTCAGTGCTTCGCTGAATATTGCCGACGACGACACGGCCACGGTCAACGTCAGCTTTGCCGGCTCGCCCAGCGAAGCGGGGCCGACCAGCGGCACGTTTACGCTTTCAACGGCTGCCACGCTCGAAGTTGCACTTACGGTCAACTTCACCATGAGCGGCGCGGCTTCGACCGTGCCCGGCACCGATTACAACATCACGAGCGCGGGCGGCACGTACACCGGCCCCGGCGGCAGCGCGATTCTGCCCATCGGAGCAGCGCCCAGTGTGGTCATCACACTGGCGCCGATTGACGATGTTGCCGTTGAAGGCGGCGAAACGGCCACGCTGACGATTTCCGGCGGCGGCCAGGTGGTAGTGGGTACTTCAAACCAAACGCACACGATTGCCGACAACGACACACCCACCGTTACCGTAACCGCCAGCGGTTCGCCGGCCGAAGCCGGCGGCGGCGGCACATTCACGATTGCCACGAGTGCCACGCTGGCTGTGCCGCTGACAGTGTACTTCACGATGTCGGGCCTCGCCTTTTCCACCCCCGGCACCGATTACACGCTGGCGGGTTTTGCGACTTACGCCAGCCCCAGCGGCACCGTGACTCTGCCCGCGGGCGCTGCGCCGAGCGTGAACGTCACGTTTGCCGTTACCAACGACACGTTCGTTGAAGGCCCCGAAAGCGTCATCATGACGCTCAACGCGGGCCTTTACACCGTGGGCGGCGCGGGCTTTGACGCGCTCTCGATTGCCGACAACGACACCGCCGTAGTCACCATGACTTCCTCGGGCTCGCCCAATGAAACGGGCCCCGTCAACGGAACTTACACAATCCGCGTCACGCCCCAGCCGCGCCATGTGATGAGCGTGAACTTTGCGCTCTCCGGCACGGCGCAGTTCGGCGCGGCTTTCGATTACACGATTTCCGGCGCAAGCATCAGCACGGCACCCGGCGGCAGTGGCCCGTGGCTGGGTACGGTCAACGTCCCGGCCGGCGGAGGACTTTGGGTGGATGTGTTCGTGACGCTGCAAACGCAGGACGACGCGGCCAGCGAAGCCACGGAAAGCGCCACGCTCACGGTTACCGCCGACAGCGTTGCCACGGACCCGGCCTACAGCGGCGCGCCCTCGCAATCGCTCAACATCCTCGATAACGACCAGGCAGTGATCACGGTCGTCGGCGGGCCGCTGAGCTTTGGCGGTGTTGAAATCGGCACGGCTTCCGCGCCTCAGAGCTACAGCGTTTCGGCGGTCAATCTCACGGCGAACCTCGTGATAACGCCGCCGGCGCAATATGAAGTGGCGCTGGCGGCTGGCGGCCCGTGGCTCTCGGTGATCAATCTCGTGCCGAGCTCCGGCACCGTGGCAAGCACTTCCATATTCGTGCGCTTTGCGCCAACGTCGCTTGGCGCAGCAGGCGGCAACGTCAGCAACGCCAGCGCGGGCGCTGCCACGCAGGATGTCGCCGTCAGCGGCATCGGCACCGGCATCACCGCCAGCGCGGCTTCGCTGGCCTTTGGCAACCAGCTTGTCGGCACGGCCAGTGCCGCGCAGACTTACACGGTGCAGGCCGAAGGCCTGAGCGCCAATCTCTTGATCGGCGCGCCTGCGGGCTTTGAGCTTTCGACAACGGGCGGCGCGCCCTGGTTCGCGAGCCTGAACCTCGGCTCGGGCACGATTGCGCCCACGGTTATCTCCGTGCGCTTTGCGCCCGCCGCCACGGGTGCGGCAAGCGGCAACGTGAGCAACGCCAGCGCGGGCTTT
>Ga0154020_10003339_pt1 | contig 19340 bp, 17 predicted proteins | sample Klosneuvirus_201_FD_109709 | JGI IMG/M metagenome (GOLD analysis project Ga0154020, IMG submission 109709) | Active sludge microbial communities from wastewater, Klosterneuburg, Austria - Klosneuvirus_20160825_MG | ecosystem: Engineered > WWTP > Aerobic digester > Activated sludge | place... | reverse complement strand
CTCGTGGTTATTTCGGTGATCATGTTTTTGATCTATGGCACGGTCCGCTACGGCATCATCGCGATGCTGCCGAATATCTTCCCGATTCTCTTAACGGTCGGCGTCACCGGCTGGTTTAAAATTCCGCTCGATTCGGACACGCTGCTGGTGCTGCCGATTGCGATCGGTATCGCCGTCGATGACACCATTCACTTCCTTACCCATTACCGCGGCGAGTTGCGTTCAGGCCACGGCAGGCTCGAATCGATCAAGATCACATTGCGCGAAGTAGGGCAGGCGATGATTTTCACTTCGGTGATTCTGACGACTGGCTTTCTGATCTTTCTGCCCTCGATCTATGTACCGTTCCGCAACTTCGGTTTATTGTCTGCGGTGGCCATATCGAGTGCCCTTCTCGCCGACCTCTTTTTCCTGCCTGCGCTGTTAACGGCGTTTGGTAGAACCAACAAAGTTCAAGGAGCAGATACATGATGCAAAAAAACACTGCGATGAAACTGTGCAGGCTGTGCCTGCACAGTTTCATCGCGATAGCTATTTTTGCGCCGCTTGCGGCGCAGAACCTCAAAGAACCAGAGAAGGCGAAGGAGATCGCGCGCAAGATGATCAAGCGCGACGACGGCAAAACGTCGTACAACCGCACGAAGGTGATTACCTGCGCCTTCGACGAGCAGGGTGGCAAACGCAAGTGCTCAGGACAGGCGCGCACGAAGTCGTTTGAATCGATTTCAAAAGACGTTGGGCCGGCGCTCGAAGACACGATTGGCCTGAGCATCATTGACGATCCCGCCGACGAAAAAGGCACCGCGTTTTTGCAGAAAGACTATGAGGTACCTGGCAAAGATACCGAGCAGTGGATGTATCTACCCGCATTGAAGAAGCTCAAGCGCGTCGTGGCAGAGACATCCAACTCGCCGAAAACGGGAACTTTGTTTGGTTCAGAAATTGCGTACGAAGATATCGAAAAAGTGCGCATGAGCGACTATGTCTATTCATACCTGGGCGAAGAGAACATCGACGGCAGGCCGTGCTATGTTCTCGAGTCATTTCCAACCACATACCGCGCGCCCAAGTCATCTTACGGACGTGGCGTACTCTGGGTGGATAAAGCCAGCTATCTGGTACTAAAATCCGATTCGTATGACCGGCAGAACCGCCTGGTGAAAACCTTCTTTTCAAAAGACCTCGAAGTGATAGGCGGAGTTGCTGTCTCTAAGCAGCTCATTGTCGTAAACCACAAGAACCGCCGCATGAGCCTGATGAAACTGGAAAAGGTGAAAATCAACGTGCCGATTCCCGAATCGCTGTTCGACACACGCGCGGTGCAAGACAGCGCGTTCCGCGAATCGCAGATGGGCGCGGTCAGGAATTGACAACCATGAAACTCGCTCTGGCGAGTTTCATGGTTGTCATGGGCTCGCTTTCCGCGCAGGATTTTGAATTTGAAAATTCGGCAGAGACGCAGAATTCTGCGTCTCTGCCGAAACTCCCGTTTCGCGGCAAGGTTTCGGCCGAGTTTGGTCGCCAGATTGACAACCGCTGGGTTTTTCTGGGGCCCTTTCTCGGCCTGACGCTCGACCAGCAGACATCGTGGGGACAAATTTACGGCGAAGCCGCGTTCCGCTACAACGCGGCCTATGCCGTCGAAAAAGACAGCACGTACACGCGCGAAGGCTACCAGTTCGAAGCGATTCTCGCCGAACTCTACTGGAAAAAATCTTTCGATAATGTCAGTATTTCCGCAGGCAAAATCATCACCGTCTGGGGGAAGGCAGATATTCTGCCGGTTTCGGATGTCATCTCTGCGCGCGATGCGACGAAGGCTTTTTTTGCGCAACCGCAGGAAGCACGCCTCGGCCAAAATTCTGTGCGCGTTGATTGGTTCTTGCCGAAGCAGGAAATCCAACTTATCTTTATACCTTACCCGGTGAACAGCCGTTACACCGACCGCGACCACCCGTACTCGCTGATACCAGGGGTGGAGATCAACAAGGCGTCGGCGTATGGCCGCGAGGTCGAGGGGGGTGCGCAGTACACAGGGTACTTCGGCGGCGGTGCGGTTTCGGTTTTTGGTGGGCGGTTTTATAACCGCGACCCGCTGTTCAAACTTAACCCGAACGATTTTACGTTTGATGCGCGGCATTCACCTTATGCCACCACCGGGCTTTCGGCAAACTTTCCGCTTTGGGGAATGTTGCTCAAGCTCGACAGCGCGTACCAGTTCAAGCGGCTCAACCAGACGGCGACGCAGTTACCGAACCCAGAGTGCCCGTTCACCTGCAATTCCATCACGATGCCATACGATGTGAAGGGCGTCGACACAGGCGGCGTCACCGTCGGCCTCGATTACAATACCAACGACTATGGCAGTTTTATTCTCGAATATTCGGTGACCGGACCGATGAAAAAAGACCCCGAACTGTTGCGCGATGATCCGCTGCAATCGTATGCGTTCGGTTATTCGAAAAATTTTGTGCGCGATACGCTAAGCTTCAATTCGTTTGTTGTCACCTTTCTCAAATACAGCAACATCCTGTTCCGTTTTAACCTGACGTACAAGATCACCGATGTGATTTCGACATATGTACAATACACGGGAATCTTCATTGCCTCGGGCGATCCGGATCTCAGAATTTTTGACAAGTATGACAGGGTGGATTTTCAGCTGTCTTATGCTTTTGACCTGGCGAAATAATAAGGAGAAAAAATGAAAATAGTTATGAGATTTTTTTTGGTCATTGGCCTTTTGATTGGCGGCCTTCTGGTCTACGCAACCACGCGTCCCGATTCATTCCGCGTCGAACGTTCGATCGACATCAAGGCCGCACCGGCTAAAATTTTCCCTTACGTGAATGACCTGCGCAAGGGCCCTGAATGGTCACCCTGGGAAGAGAGCGACCCGCAGATGAAGCGCGTCTACAGCGGCCCCCCAGCCGGCAAGGGCGCGGGTTATGCATGGGATGGAAATAAGGCAGCGGGCAAAGGGCGCATGTTGATTACCGAGAGCCTGGAAAACCAGCGCGTCACAGTTGCGCTGCATTTCGACGAACCCATGGTGGGCGACAACGTGGTCGAATACCTGCTGCAGGCGAAAGGCGATGCCACCACCGTGCGGTGGGTGATGTCGGGGCCGATGCCTTACGTCTCGAAAGTTATGTGCCTGTTCTTCGACATGGATAAAATGATCGGCAACCAGTTTGACAAGGGTCTTGCGCAACTGCGCAAGCTGGTAGAGAAGTAGGATGTCAGAATTACCCGGCACGCATGCTGCCCCAGCGGCAGAGTTTCCCACCCGCCGAATAGAGCGCTGGAAGACCATTCTGGGGCTGGCATGGCCTCTCATTGTCGCCAACAGCTTTTGGAACCTGCAGATGACCATCGACCGCCTGTTTCTCGCCGACTATTCGACTGAAGCGATGGGTGCCGCTGTGGCAGTCATGGGGGTGTTCTGGACGCCGATGGCGCTCTTGCAGCAAACCGCGGCATACGTCACAACATTTGTCGCGCAATATTTCGGTGCGGGCCGCAACAACATGATCGGCCCCGCGGTGTGGCAGTCGCTCTGGGTGAGCATTTTCGGCGGCTTGCTGTTTCTGCTGCTGATTCCCGCGGCGGCCGTCATCTTCGGAGGTATGGGCCACGCGGCCTCGATGCAGCGCCTCGAATCTGACTATTTCATTGCGATGTGTTTTTCGGCGCTGCCCACGGCAATCGTTGCCGCAACGAGCGGATACTTTACCGGCCTCGGACGCACGCAGGTGATCATGCAGATCAACGGTGTCGGCCTTGTCGCCAACGCCGTGCTCGACTACTGTATGATACTCGGCAAATTCGGTTTTCCCAAAATGGGAATCGCCGGCGCGGGGTATGCAACCGCGATCGGCACCGTCATTGCGGCGCTCTACGGGCTTACGCTCGTGTTCAAAGACAAAGAGCGCCGCGAGTATAACCTGACATCCGGCTGGAAATGGGACGCCGATCTGCTGAAACGCTTCATCCGCTTTGGTGTGCCGAGCGGCATGCAGTGGGCGCTCGAAGGCCTCGCGTTCAGCATCTTTTTGATCTTTATCGGCCGCATGGTCGACGGCAGCGCGGCGCTGTCAGCGTCGTCGATTGTTGTGACTGTGATGATGCTCTCGATTTTGCCGGCGATGGGGGTTGCGCAATCGACCTCTGTTCTGGTCGGGCAGTACCTCGGGGAGAAACGGCCACAAGACGCCGAGTCAGCAGTGTGGTCGGGCTGGCAGGTCACACTGATCTATATCCTAATTATCGGATTAACTTTTGTGCTGTTTCCGGGCTTCTATGCCGGTTGGTTTCGTAACAACGAAGATGCGGCAATGTGGTTAAAAGTCAGCCAGATGATTCCGTTGCTGCTGATCTTCGTAGCAATTTTCACTACATCGGACAGCATGAATATGGTGTTTGCGTTTTCGCTCAAAGGCGCCGGCGACACGAAGTTTGTGACGATTGTCGCGCTGCTTTTGCCGTGGCCACTGATGGTTTTGCCGGCGTATCTGTTCCGCGAACAGCCGGGCGCTGTTTACTGGGCGTGGGGTGCAGGCACGGTCTACAGCATGGTGCAGGCAGTCATTTTCTGGCGGCGCTTTGTTGGTGGTAAATGGAAGAAGATGAGTGTGATTAACTGAGGCCGGCTGGTGCCGATGCAGACTTCGCCCTATTTTACGCTGAGCAAAACGGACTCTGTTGCGCCGGCAAACGCCGGCTGCACCGCGGCCATATCCGGGACACACCAACTTTTCCTCTACGGCCGCATCTTTGAAATCGGCGAACAGAATGTGTCGCGCAAAACAGCCGATGCGATTACCGCTGACTTACTTAGTGCCTATATCCGGCGTGGCGTACGGTGTTTTGCCGAATGCAGCGGCGATTTTGTTGTAGCAATCTGTTCATCCTCAGCACTGCGCACGCTGACCGCGTACCGCAGCCTCACTACGCAGCACCAGATTTATTACACCGAAGCGGCGCTCAGTACGGGCCTCGTGCAGCTGGCAGGCACGCTGCCGCACTTCGCGATCGATACGGATTATTTCGATCGTTTTCTGCTCGGCATATCGGCACTGCAATATGCGATGCCGGCCACACCGATTGCCGGCATTCGCCGCCTGCTGCCGGGCGAACTGTTAGAGCTCGGTGCCGACGGTGTGAGACTCACGAGGCTAGACCATCGCACCTATGCACTCGCAGATAAGCCGGGCCAGACAGTTGCCGATGTACAGCCCGGCCTGCTAGCTTTGCTGCAAAGCATCGTCGGCGACCGTTTGCCACCCGATAGCAGTGCAACAGTTTATAGCGAGCTTTCGGGTGGCATCGATTCGTCGCTGGTGAGCGCGCTCATTGCCCAATCGGGACGCAGTGTGCAGTTCATACTCTATAACTATGGCGAAAAATCCGGCAGTCTGAGTGAACAGTGCGCGCGCGCCGTGGCGGGGCATTACGCAGCGCCGCTGATGGTGCTGCCGGCTGAAGAACTGGCGGCCGTCGATCTGCGTGATTTGGATTTTCCCGGTGACGAGCCGAGTGTCGCATATTGGCAGGCGGCGACTGTCGGTCGTGCACTGGGTGCCATCGTGCCGGCGGGCCACAGGGTCTTTTCAGGCTTTGGCGCCGATGAGCTCTTTATGCGCCGCGCGAAAATTTTACCCGCAGTGCTGGCGCAATATGGCTGGCGCGCCGCGCTCACGCTCAGCCGTGAAATTGGTGTTTCGAGTCACCGTTCGGCGCTCAATCTGCTGTGGCAGACAATGGTTTGCCGCCTGCCTCCGTGGCTGCGGGGGCGCTTCAATACCGAAGATGTGGATGATCTGGCACTTGTTGATGGTGCGCTGAACTGGCTTGAGCCGCGCGCTCCCGGTTCTGCGTCGCGCTGGCAGAATACCCTGTCGGCAGAAGGCAGGGCAGCGGTGCATGCCTGCTTCACCGGTGGCGGTGTAGAAATATCTGGCAACGGTTCACAGTTTGCCGATATGAAATTCATTGCGGGGCCCTGTCTCGAACCGGGCGGCGCCGGCTATGAAACGCCGTTCTGTGATCTGCGGCTCATCGATTTTATGGCGCGTGACGTTGACTGGCGCCTGATCTTCAACTGGAAAGAAACGCATAAACACCTGCTCCGGGAGGCCGCACGCGGTATATTGCCCGAATCGGTGCGGTTGAGGGGCAGCGATGCGCTCGGCGTCGATGGCATACTCAGGCTGTTTATCCGCCGCAACCGCGATACCCTGCGTAGTCTGGCGTTTCAATCCGACTTGCCGCTCGAAAATGTCGACGAGGCAAAGCTAGCGCAGGCATTCGATGCAATGTGTTTCGGTTCGACGCAGGCCTCGGCGCACAAGGTGCACGCGCTCATTGGCTTTTCGTGGTGGTGGCGCTCGTTCAAAAACAGAATGCGGATGCTGGCATGACGCTGCGCATTGCGATACTCTACACCATCTGTTTTCTGCTAAACCGTTGCAGTGGACTTGCGCGCGCAGTTGCATTCTTGCGCTGGCTGGGGCGCGGCAAAGAACGCGTCGCACCGAAAAAGGTCGCGGCACTCAGCCATGCAGAATTATGGCAGCGTCTCTCGCAGGGCTATCGCTGGTTGCCGTTGCCCGTGCAGTGTCTCGAGCAAGCGCTCATCGGCTGGTATTATTTTAATCGTTACGGCCGCGCCGCTGAGATGAAGATTGGTCTGAGGCTGCATCCGCTCTATAGCCATGCGTGGCTCGAGTGCGATGGCGAGGTACTCGGTGGTATTCCGGGATTGGAGCTTCTCGAGGTGATGGCCGATTATCCGCCGTGGCAAGACTAATCAGCTTTTCTGTAGCAGGCCCTGGCCGATGAGATCGTTAATGAGTTCGTTGAAGTCGCCGCGCAATTCTTCAACGCCGGCGTTATAGAGCGCGGCCGCATTGCCGAGCGCTGCTTCGAGACCGTATTGCAGCAGACCTGTGACGAAACGCGCCGCAGTCTCATTCAGACCGAAAAATTCACCGCTGTTTTTGGAGAAAAGCACGGTTTGTCCGTCCATTTCTTTCAAGACGATACCGGGAGATAACAGATAAACCGCTGCAGAACTTTGTGTCATAACCTGAGAAAGTGGTTCGCATCCGGAATTGCCCATGCAATTCCGGATGCTCGTAGATCAATAGTGACCAAATTTGTTGGAACCGATGTCGCGGTAGCTGCCGCCACCTGCTTTAATCATCGCAATGGTTCCCAATTTGATCAGTGCTGGTTTAACGTAAGTCATGTTGCCTCCAGTGTTCCGTGCCAGGGCCGCGGATTTTTTGTGCACACCGGTACCACCCGGAGTACGTGCTGGTTATTCCCGGCTTATTCAGAGCGTCAATTAATTTTATCGCTGACCAGCTCGTGCATCTTTTTGAACGCACGATCCATTGAAATGAGGCCTGCTTGATGCCGTCGGGCGAGTGCAAAGATGAGGATGTCAAAATTTGAGAAGGTTTTTCCCCGGCTGCGGAACAGGCGCGCGTACTCTCTGGCTAAGCTCCACACTTTATCGTCGCAGGGTAGTATGGGCAGATTCTTCTCGTAATCGCCGATCATATCCAGATCTTTGCGACCCGCGGCACCGGCATAGAGCTCAAGCAGCACCGGGTCGCAGACCGCGGCGGCGTTTGACAAAAGTGCAGCCTGCACCCTTGCGCGAATATCTGCACGACCCTTTCTGCGGAACGATTCAATCAGCGCTGAAGATTCGAGCAGTATCATTTTTTCTCATGCGCTTCAATTTACTCTGGCTCATCACATCGTGGTCTTCGAGTGTGCCGAGCCTGGCAGCCATGTCCTGCAGTTTTTTGTAACGGATCACCTCGTTGAGCGCGAACAGTATGGCGGCTTTCTTTGTGCGCAATGCATAGAGCTTCTGCACTGCACCCAGCGTTTCAGTAGGTATATCGATCAGCGTTTTCATATATATAATTTAACAAAATAGTATATATAGTAAAGCGCTTTTCGACCCTTTGGCTCAATTTGCCATGCAGGCGCTTAATCCTTGACATCCCAGCCCTGCCGTATTATGTCGCATCATTGCGCTATTGGTGGATTCTATCTTTAATTGCAATTCGGCAAAAGGTGAGCCAATGGTTTAAACATTGGTCTGACCCGACATCGCCTGATTTTAGTTTCGCCTTTCAATCCGCCGCTGCCACTCTGGGTCCCGGGGTGGATATCTACTCGCTGTCGATGTTTGCGGCCGAAGACGAGGGTCGCACCGAAGACCCCACCGAGCTCAGAAGGCGCCGCGAGCGCGAGAAAGGCCGCGTTCCGAAGAGCGCCGAGATACCCGCGGCGCTCGGTACGCTCGGCGGCCTGATTGTCTTATTCGCGAGCGCCGGCTGGATTCTCTCGTCGCTCGCGCGCATCATGAAGATTTACGTGGGTAATTTTTCGAGCCTCGGCGCGGTGCAAGAAGCAACGATGATCCCGATGATTATCAACGTCGCACGTGAGTTTTTTTTGCTGCTGGCTCCGTTCTTTATCGCCGTGATGCTGCTGGGCGTCGTTGGGAATATCTCGCAGACGGGTTTTCTGTTTTCGCTCGAGCCGTTGCGCCCCAAGCTTTCGAATATTTCTTTTTCTTTCAATCGTATGGTTGAGCGCATCTTCTTCTCGAAGCAGATCTATGTCAACCTGGCGAAGACTATCATCAAAGTGGTGCTGATCACGTTCGTGAGTTACCTGATTATCAGTGATGATTTTCTCAGTGTGATGAAAACCGGTAGCATGGGGGTGGGGGAAGCTTTGCGCTCGCTCGGCTACATGTCATTTAAGCTGGCGCTTGTGTTGATTATCATTCTGCTGGTGATGGCAATACCCGATTACCTGTTCCAGCGCTCGCAGTTCATTGAAAGTTTGAAAATGACCAAACAAGAGGTCAAACAGGAATACCGCGAACAGGAAGGTGATCCGCAGATCAAAGCACGCCAGCGCCAGCGCATGCAGGAATCATTGCGCACTTCGATGCGCCAGGCCGTGGCCTCAGCTGATCTTGTCATCACTAACCCGACGCATTACGCGGTGGCTATCAAATTTGAATTCGATCTCGAAGGCACGCCGCCGCGCCTTGTCGCGAAAGGTGAAGACGAAGTGGCGCGCATTATTCGCGAAGTAGCCAAGCGTAATGATGTGCCGCTCTATGAAGACAAGCCGCTTGCACGTTTCATCTATGACAATGTGTCGCTCGACCAGATTCTGCCAGGCAACCTGTTTGAGTTGCTTGTGCGCATTGTAGCGGCAATACCCAGTCTGCGTGAAAAATTCAATAGGGGACAAAGAGTTGCGTAACTCTGATTCGCCGGCGGGGGGTGTTAAGGGGGTGGTACTTAACCACCCCCTTAAATACTTCTTTCAAGCCCTGCTAAGGGTTGAAGCACCATGAAGAAGTGGTATCAGCAGGGCGATATCATGCTGGGTGTTGCGGTCATTGCCGTCGTGGCGATGTTGATTGTGCCGCTGCCGACAATGCTGCTCGATTTTCTGCTCGCGATCAGCATTATGGTGTCGATTGTTGCCCTGCTCACGGCGATGTTCAACCGGGAGATTGCAGACTTCTCTGTTTTTCCCACGCTGCTGCTGGTTTCGACGGTCTTTCGTCTTGCGCTCAATGTTTCGACGACGCGCCAGATTCTCGCCAAAGGCCCCGCCTTTGACGGGCAACTTGTGCGTGCCTTCGGCGAATTCGTCGCCGGCAACAACTATGTCATCGGCTTCGTTGTGTTCATCATTCTCGTACTCGTGCAGATGATGGTCATTACCAAAGGTGCGACGCGCATTTCAGAAGTTTCAGCGCGCTTCGCTTTGGATGCCTTGCCGGGTCGCCAGATGGCGATCGAAGCCGACATCACCTCGGGCCGGGTTACCGAAGAAGAGGGCCGCAAGCGCAATGAGAACCTGCGCCGTGAAGTCGACTTTTATGGGCAGATGGACGGTGCTACCAAATTCGTTCAGGGCGACGTGCGCGTGGGTCTTATCATTACCGCGGTCAATATCGTTGGTGGCCTCATCATCGGCATGGTGATGCGCAATGAAAACTTTCAAACAGCCCTGAAAACCTACACACTGCTCACGATCGGTGATGGTCTCGTGGCACAGATTCCGTCGCTGCTGATCACCACTGCGACGGGCATGGTTGTGACGCGTGCCGGCGCGAAGAATAATCTGACGAGCGAGCTCTCGACGCAGATGTTCCAGAACTCGCGGGCGCTGTATATCACGGCCGGTGCACTTTTTGTCGCTTCCCTCGTGCCTGGTTTTCCAAAAATCTCACTTTGGGTCATCAGCGGCTTTCTCGGCTTTCTCGCTTATAACATGCGCGAACAGAAAAAGGCCGAAAGCCAGAAACAAGAGGCAATACAAGAACAGGCCAAAGTCGGCTCGACCGAACGTTTTCTCGATGAACTGGCGGTTGATCCGCTCAAAATCGAAATTGGATATAATCTTGTGCCGTTGCTCGACCGTAAGCAGGGTGGCACTCTTCTCGATCGCATTACGAATCTGAGGCAGAAAATGGCCGCCGATCTCGGTATGATTGTGCCACCGGTGCGCATCAACGATAACCTCGACCTCGATGGCAATGAATATGTGATTCTGATCGGCGGTATCGAGGTCGCGAGAACGAAAGTCTATCCCGAGTATCTGGGCGCGCTTTCAAACCCGAATGTGCGCGAAGAGATTAAACCTGCATCTCCCGATCTGGTTATCAATGACCCGGCATTCGGCCAGCGGGTGATCCTGATCGAATCAGAGAAGAAACGCGAAGCCGAAGAGAAGGGTTACATCGTCATCGACGCGAGTACCATGATGATCACGCATCTGCAGGAAACATTCCGTGCCTATGCGCCACAGATTATGGGCCGCGAAGAGGTCAAGCTTCTGCTCGACAAAACCAAACAGAAATACCCGAGCGTCGTCGACGAAGTGAATAAGCTGTTTCCGAACCCGGGCGTGTTGCTGGCGATTTTACACAACCTGCTGCGCGAAAATGTGTCGATACGCAATCTACCGGCAATTCTCGAAACCCTGGCTGACTATGGCCAGCGGGTTCAAAACCCAGAGCTGTTAACCGATATCGTCAGGCAGCGACTTGCGCGGCAGATTGTGGCCCCGTATCAGGATAAAAATAAAGCTATCTATGCGGCAGCGATCGATCCTCAAATTGAATACGACGTGCGCGGCAATATCACCGTCGATGACCGTGACGGTCGTGTGCTCGCTATTGATCCGCATTACCGCGAACGGCTGCGCGCCGTGCTTCTGAATGCTTACAACCAGATGCAAAACGAAGGTAAGTTTCCGCTTTTTGTCTGCGGATCGGAAATAAGATCAAGTATTGCCGAAATTATTTCGCGCGAAATTTCAACGCGCTCATTTGCCGTTATCGCCTATGAAGAAATTCCCCGTGATGCAAGATTCGTGGAGATGGCAAAAGTAATTCTCGAAGCGAGTGAGGTGAATGCCTGATGCAGTATTTTACGGAACATGGTGATACGCATGCTGAGGTGCTGGCTAAGGTGCGTAGTAAATATGGCAGCGGTTCAGATGTACTGATTTCGCACCAGCGTGAAGTGCCGGTAAAGTCGGTATGGGGAAAAATCACCCGCGCCACACGCTGGGAGATTCACGGGGCCATTCTTGAAAAAAACAAGGCGCAACCGAAAAAGAAAGACGAAACAATCGATAACAAACTCAAACTGCTTGAAGAGATGCTCAATCGCACCTCGTTTAAGAAATCTGTCGATGCCGTGAACAGCGAACGTCCGGCCAGTGGGTTGTCGCAGCCCGGCCTGAACTCGTTCGACGGCATGCTCACGCGCGAAATTCAGCCGTCGCTCAAAAAAGAAATGCTGCCGATCAGTGTGACACCGCCGTCCGCTGAGCACATCCGCAAGCTCGAAGCCGAAGTTGCCGAACTCAAAAATGCGCTCAAGGCTAAAGGCGGTCCCGATTTTGATCTCGTCAAAGAGCGCGAACTGATATCGCTTTACGAACATTGCGTGGCGATCGGCTTCAGTGAATCTTTTGCCGAGAGTCTCGCGATGCGCACGCGTGCCGCAGTGGCTTCTACCGATTTTAAATTGCGCAAAAAGATCCATGCACGCGCGAGAGAGGTGCTCGCGGAGCATGTACGTACCACATCTTCAGCCTCGCAGCGAATAATCACCTTGGTCGGCCCGACCGGTGCCGGTAAAACCACAACCCTGGTAAAATTGGCGGCGCGCCTCAGCGTGACGCAGAGGCACCGCGTCGAACTCATCACGATCGATAACTATCGCATCGCCGCAACCGAACAGCTGAAGGTCTATGCGCGCATCATGGATATTCCCTGCCGCGTGTGCCGTACCCCCGAAGACCTTAAGCAGGCGATCGACGGCAGTGTTGCCGATTACGTGCTTGTCGACACGAGCGGTTCGAGTCCCGCCAATAGAGAGTTTCTGACGAAGCAAAAGGCTTTTTTTGACGCTATCACCGCGCAACACGAGATTGAAGCGCACTTGGTGATTCCCGCGACGACACGCCTGGTCGACGCCAGACTGCTGTTCGATCGTTTTGAGCTTTTCAATTACAGTAAGGTGATTATCAGCAAAATCGACGAAAGCTACAGTTTCGCTCCGATCGTTGAAGTGGCCGACACCTGGCACAAGCCGTTCTCGCTTTTGACCAATGGTCAGGACGTGGCGAAAGACTGGCTCGATGCCGACCGCATGCTGATTGCAGACGCCTTGCTGAAAAAATGGCTTGATGAATCAGACCTTTCTGAACGAAAATAGGTAGAAGAGGCTCAATGGATCAGGCAAGCACATTACGGCAGATGGTGGGTAAGTCGGACCCCGGTACGACTACCCAGATCATCACCCTCACCAGCGGCAAAGGTGGTGTGGGCAAGTCGACTATTTCGGTAAACCTGGGCCTCGCTCTGGCATCGGCAGGAAAGAAAGTTCTGCTTTTTGATGCCGACCTGGGTCTGGCGAACATCAACGTTCTGCTCGGTGTCGTGCCGAAGTTCAATCTTTATCATGTCATTAAAGGACACAAGGAGCTCGAAGATATCATCATCCGCACGCCCGAAGGTCTCGACATTATTGCCGGGGCATCGGGTTACAGCATGCTCGCGAACCTGTCAGATAAAGAACGTGGTACACTCGTTAGCGCGTTCGAAAAACTGTCGGGCTACGATATCATGCTGATCGACACCGGTGCAGGCGTGTCTTCGAATGTTGTCGGATTTACGCTGCCGGCAGACAAGGTAATCGTAGTGACGACTCCCGAACCGACCGCGATCACAGATGCTTATGGTATCATTAAATCGATCGTGCTGGTGGCTCCCGACAAGCACATCAAATTACTCGTGAACCGTGCGACATCCTCACTGGAAGGCAAAAAGGTTGCCGAGCGCGTGATCAACATTTCTAACCAGTTTCTGAATGTGCGCGTCGAAAACCTGGGATTTATTTACGACGACGAGAATGTGCCGAAATCGATCAGGCGGCAGAAACCGTTCTACCAGTTGTTTCCCAACTGCAAAGCCGCGGCTTGCCTCGACATCGTCACTTCACGTATTCTCGAGCAGGAATTGCCGAAGCGCCATGAATCGGGCGTGGGAGCATTCTTCCGCAAGATATTCAGCCCTGCGGTGTAGCCTATGCCCGCTTTTTTCACAGCGGCGCATATCAGGCTGAGTTTACTACTCTCGGTTCTCGGGGCGCTGATTGCGCTGATTTTCACCCTGTTTTCAGATAGCGGCGCGGTCGCGCTGATTTTTCGTCCGTTGGTTAGCGCACTGCTCATGTTCATTCTCGGCAGCATTATCTATGCGCTCTTTGCCTCAAAAGTGCCTGAAGTGATCGATGTGATCGAGAACCGCCACGATGACTCTGTGGACGGACTGCCTGACGGCACTTTGCCCGATGGTGAGATGTCGTTTGCAGACGACGGCGAGGGTATTTCTGCTGAAGATGGTCCTGCGGAAGCGGCATCGAGTTATGACACAGATTATGGTTCAGGGGGTCAGAGCAAAGTCTCTGATATTCCGCGCAAGACAGGCGTACAGATTGGCAAAGAAGAAATTGTCGTCAATGGTGTGAAATTCAAGAACCAGCCCGAGGTGATGGCCGAAACCATCAAGCAACTGATGGATCAGGATAAAGATTAGCCACCCCCCTGAATCCCCCTATTAGGGGGGACATGGGGGGTTAGTCGCGCCGCAAAATCGTCACCGCCAGCAGGGCGATCAATCCACCGATCAATGTGGTTGTTTTCACCGGTTCGTGCAGATACAGCGCAGCGATGAGCAGCGCTGTCGCCGGCACAATAAAAATATACGAGCTCGCGCGCGCAGAGCCGAGCTGCTTCACGGCGTAGAAATACACCGTTGTGGCGAATGAATTCGAGATGACCCCGAGGTAGATAATATTTACCCAATAGTTTGTGTCGGCGATGGCAGGCGTCGCTGTGAACCCTGTGCCGATGAGTGGCGCCACAATCAGTGCGCCGAACAGGTTTACATAAAATGAATAGACCACGATCGAGGTGCTGCGCGTTGCGGCGTTGGTCGTGAGTGTCACCAGCGCATAGACCAAAGACGCGACGAGAAACAACAAGTTACCCGAAAGCAGAAGCTGTTCAACAGAGAGATGCCAGATCTCAATCAGCACTGCGCCGCCGATGACACCCAGCCCCAGCCCCAATGCATCGCGCGGTCTCAATGTGTGGCGAAACAACACGCGCGTCAGAAAGTAGGTAAAAATCGGATTCATCGACGTCACAAGCACGCCCGCGGCGCCGGCGAAGCCGGTCTTAAGCCCGATGAAGAAGAGGGTGGTGTACACCGTGATGATCACCGCGCCCAGGCCCGCCCACAGCCCCTGCTGCAGCGTGATGGCAAAACGCGCGCCCGTCAATGGCACGAGCGGAGCCAGAGCAGCGGCCGAGACCAGATAGCGCCAGAACAGAGTAATCTTGGGATCAGTTGTGTTGGCGATGAGTTTGCCCGAAGTCCAGGAGGCACTCCAGATGATCATGGCGAAGACGAGGAGTAGTTCGTTGCGGATTTTCACCTCACCCCCTGCCCCTCTCTACATTGTAGAGAGGGGAGCAAAAGCGCTTTAACCCAGTGCAGGCCAATATTTAACCTCCCCCTCTCCATATTTATGGAGAGGGGGTCGGGGGGGTGAGGTCTTTTCACAACCGCATGCGCTGCTGCAAGACCTTGCCATCACGCAGGTAAATCTGGCGAATCAGATCCGCTTCGTTGTAGCTCAGGCTCCATAGCCGTTGCAGCGCGGCGATCTGCCATGATTTGCCGCGCTGCGAGGCCGTGACGAGGCGCAGCGTCGTGGTGAAATAGCCGGGTTTGCCAAACGCATCCTGTCCCTGTTTCTTCAGTACATAGAAATCTTTGTCGGGGTAAAGTCTGCCGAGTGCGGCGAAAATCAGGTTGCGTTCCGGAGATTGTTTGTTTTCCGGTGCGTTCAGCAGATCGTTCACGCGGCGCTGCATGCGTTCTGCGATCGCCGGGTCAAGACGATAGTATTTGAGCGCTTTCTTCAGATTGGTTCTGACATCGGCGCCCGAATATTCCGGGTACGGTTTCTGCTTGAGTGTGATGATGTCGGTTTCTTTCGGCAGACTATCGTAGCCGTCAGCCGATACGGCGCGCGTGTAGCGTGCCGTGCCGGTTGCGATGGCGCGGCCGAACGCATTACCCAACAGGCGCAGCGACAGATCGATCGACGCGACAAACCGGCGATCTCCCGCCGAGCTGCGGCGCAGTGCGTAGAATTTATTGATCATCGATTTATCCTGCGCATTCACCGCGTAGCGCGTCAGGTAGTCGAGAATGGCGACGCGGGCTTTAAATGGAATGCTGCGCTTCGCCGCGAGTTTGAGCAGGTAGGCGCTGCCCGATTCATGACCCGAAGCGATACTCTGCACGGCCTTGTCTTTGACTTCGGGTTGTCCGTCACCCGCGAGAAATTGCAGCAGAACTTTCTCAGGATCCAGATCATCGGGGCTCTCTTTGGCCTCTGGTTCTGCAGGTTCAGAGCCGGTCTCGGCTCCTTTGATCTCTTCAACACTGATATTCGCACCCCACAACGACCCTATGGTTATGAGGTCAGCGTGCTCAACGCGATCGCCCGGTGCGAGCGTTGCCTGTCGAATTTCACGCAATATCCCGATGGCTGAACGGCTGCGACGGTGCAGAATTTTGCCCAACGCCTCGACTGCAAGTTCGTCTTTATTCGGGTCTTTGCCGATCTGTTGCTTGAGCAGGCGCACCGCCTCAGGGTGGTCGGTGGCCCCCAGCGCGCGGATTTCTTCTTTGCTGAGACCGCTGAATTCACGTGCATTATTGCGCGTTGATTCAACCAGCGTTGCATCGATTTGGTCTCTATTAGCCTCAGTCCGCTGGTTGATCCAGCCCGCTGCGGCCTCACCGCGCATCTGCCGGTGAGCAAGAAATTCTTTCAGAATGGCTTCGGCGCGGGGGGCTTTGATTGAGCCGATAGCCGCAAGGGCCTTTTTTGCCATTTCCCCGTCAGAATCGGCGTCGGGGTTTTTTGCGGTGCGCTCGAGCGAGATCCAGCCGCGCTCTTCGCCAGCCTGCGCCCGACGTTTTGCCTCTTCGAGTTCGAGGTCATTGCGTACCTGCCCGCCGGCGCACGCCCCGGTAAAAATCCCTAAAAATACCAGTAAAACGGGTAAAAAACGGGCTGTGGACATGCTCGGACTCATAGTATAATATCGGCGAATTTTTGACCATTTGCCCATGAATTAATTCATGGGCAAATGATCGAAACCCTTAAAAAATTGACCGCTTGTCTCAACACCCGGTTCTGGCCCAATGCAGGCAGTAATCAAGGTCGGTTGCAAACAGTACAAAGTTGCGCAAGACACAGTTTTTTTTGCGGAGCTCACCGGCACCGAACCCGGTAAAGATCTCACCATCAGTGAAGTACTTTCCGTAAACAACAATGGTCAGGTAAAAGTCGGGCAACCATTCGTTTCCGGCGCGACAGTGACCGCCAAAGTGCTCGAAGAAGTCAAAGGCCCGAAAATCGTCGGTGTTTTCTACCGCACGAAAAAACATAACCACCGCAAGTGGGGCCACCGCCAAAAATACCACAAACTACAGGTAACAGGTATCAAAGCCTGAGTGTTACGGAGCACCCCATAAAAAAGGCCCGCTATGCGGGCTTTTTTTATGGGGTGCTCCACGTAATTTTGTTTCCTGCGCATTTTGACCCTGCAGGGTGACAGTCGATAGTCACTTGTCATGCGCAAATTTTACAACATATTCATCCGCGGTAAAATTCTCATCTACCTGCTGATCATTTTTTCATACTTCGGGGTGCGGGTGTTTCTCGCCCACAACCGCTGGAATGACGAAGAGGCTGCGGTCATGCAGAAGCTCGCGCTCTATAAGCAGCAGCTCGACCGCCTGCGCAGCGGTGCGATCTCGCAGGATACTGTGGCATCGATCGAACCCGGTGCGGTGGCAATTCCCTCCAAGGTTTTCGACCGTTCAGGAAAACTCATCGGTGAGTTTTATACCGAACGACGCAGCCTCTTGAACTACGACGACTTTCCCAAGCATCTGATCGAAGCGCTGATTGCCAGCGAAGACAGAAAATTCTATGACCACCATGGCGTCGATTACGGCGGCATTTTTCGCGCGGTCATTCGAAACCTGCTGCGCTTTCGTTTTGCGCAGGGAGGGTCGACGCTGACTCAGCAGTTGGCGAAAGTGTTATTCACCAATCAGGAGAAAACTCTCGATCGCAAGATGTTCGAGTTCTTCTGCGCGCGGGCGATTGAGTCGAAGTACGGCAAAAAAGAGATACTCGAAATGTATCTGAACCTCATCTACATGGGGCATGGCATTTACGGTCTGGAAACCGCATCGCAGTATTATTTCAACAAATCGGCGCGCAACCTCACTGTCGGCGAATCAGCTGCTCTGGTAGGAATTATCCCGAACCCCAAAGGTTTTTCTCCGCTTACGGACTTGCCGCGTTTTCTTGAGCGGCAACACACCGTATTAAAGAGTCTCGTTGCCGTCGGTAAACTCAACGACGAGAAGGTAAAGAATGAACGCCGTAAATTTTTCCAGACATGGCGTATTGCAGCGAAAGACAGCAAACATTCGGGCATTGCCGACTTTCCCGACCGCCTGACCGGCAAAAACTACGCACCTTTTTTTCTCGACTATCTGCGGCAGAAACTGACCAGCCAGTTCTCTCAGGATGCACTGACGCGCAGTGGGCTCAGGATTTATACCACCCTCGATCTCGACCGCCAGATCGCCGCGCAGCGTGCAGTCAAAGCCGCGGTGGAATTGCAGAAGCAGCACTACGAGAAGCTTATCACCGCGGCCAAAAAGAAAAACAATCCTGCTAAAATTCAGGAACTCGAAAAAGCGCTCGCAACGACCAACGCGGCTTTTATCAGCATCGAACCCAAGACCGGTTACACTCTCGCGATGGTCGGCGGCGGCGAATTTTCGCAACAAAACCAGTTCAACCGCGCCCTCAAGGCAGATCGGCAGATTGGTTCGACAATCAAACCGCTGATCTATTATCTTGCGTTATCGAAGCAGGCGATCACTCCCGCGACGCTCATCTCCGACGACCCGATTCAGGAATACCAGAATTACGACGGCAAGTTCATGGGCAAGATCACGCTGCGAGATGCGTTGAAACTCAGCCGCAATCCGACGGCGATACGTGTGCTGCAGAAGCTGGATTTCGACGATGTCCGCGGACTTTTCCATGAAGTGCTGCAGATACCTTATGCTGATCTCGAGAAAAAAATTCCGCGCGAATTAGGTGTCGCTCTCGGCAGTTCGTCTTTCACTCCCGCGCAGCTCGCACAGATGTACGCGACGATGGTGAACCAGGGCAAACGCGTCGAACCGCGTGACCTGCTGCGCATCGAAGACAGCCAGGGCCGACAGATATGGGAAGCACCCGAACCGGCGCCGCAGCAGCAGGTGATGGACCTGGCAGCTGCATATGTGACCATCACGCTGATGCAGGCCGTTGTCGACGGCGGCGGCACTGCCGAAGGTGCCATGAAAACGCTGCGCAATTCTGAGGGCAGGCTGATCTTTGATGTCGCGGGCAAAACCGGCACAACATCCAAATATGTCGATGCATGGTTTGTCGGGCTGGTTTCTGACGAGGCAAGCGTCATGTGGGTGGGTAACGACGCCAACACCACGCTCGGTGCGGGGCGTTCAGGCAGTGGTCTCTGCGCGCCGCGTTACGCCGATTACCTGCGCTCGACGCGCCGCGGCGAGAACAAGCCTCGCCCTTTTG
>Ga0154020_10003337_pt1 | contig 19347 bp, 12 predicted proteins | sample Klosneuvirus_201_FD_109709 | JGI IMG/M metagenome (GOLD analysis project Ga0154020, IMG submission 109709) | Active sludge microbial communities from wastewater, Klosterneuburg, Austria - Klosneuvirus_20160825_MG | ecosystem: Engineered > WWTP > Aerobic digester > Activated sludge | place... | reverse complement strand
TGGTGGCTCGTTGGCTTCGCGACCTTCAAGGGGGCGGTCGGTGGCGGCACGTCGTTCGGCAGCAGCTTCAGGCGCGGCGTGCCGTGGAGGCGCTTCGGGGGCGTCTTGGCGACCACGGGAGGTGGCGCGCTCGGCGCCTCGACCACGACGTCGGACGCGGCGTCTACCTTGTCGGCCGTGACGACCGGGCTCGTCGCCAGTTCGCTGGGAACCGCGCGCTCGACGCGCGTCGTCTTGCTCCGACAAGCGAGGAGAGACAGTGGCAGCAACGAGGCGAGCCACCGGCGATTCATGCGTCAGAGCGCGATCTGACCGAGCAGGGTCCACTGCGTGTACGAGGGGGATGTGCTGGTCTTCGGCCACAGATCGCACGACGCGACGAACCCGATGGGGAGGATCTGCGCCTCGAGCTGGATGCGCACGCCGAGGCGCGTGTCCGGCCGGACCTGGATCGGCATCCCGAGGCCGAACCCGAACGAGGGGATGATGAGCAACGCGTTCGAAGCGGCCAGCACGAGCGGGGTGACGTTCCACCGGCCGCGCGCGTCGGTCTCGGCGGACACCTGGTAGAGGAGCCAGCTCGGCGCGGCGACCTCCCACCCGAGGCGCATGCGGAAACCGCCGTCGTCGCCGAGCGCGCCGCCGAGGCCGAGGATCACGCCGCCGTTGCGGATCGGGAACTGCGGCATGTGCAGACCGACCCGGAGCTCGGCGACGTTCGACGTGCGCGTGCCGTCGGGAGCTTCGGTCCACCCGTCGAGGCCGTCGATGTCCCAGTCGCGCGGCGCGCGGAGCTTGGCCACGCTCGTGAAGCCCGGCGCCTGCAGCTCGGGGGCGGGCGCCGCGATGAGCACGTCGAGGATCCGCCGGATGCTCGGCGTGTGGAGCACGAGGTGGCGGGCGTGCACCGCGGAGGGCTTGAACCCGAGGCGTCCGGTCGTGCGGACGCCGTCGAAGGACGCGGCGACGGCCAAGACCCGGGTCGCGTTCGCGCCGAGCGACAGCGCGAAGGTGGTCGGCGGAGCCTGGCCGTACGGCGGCGGCTTGCCTTCGGACGCGACCGCCGTCGTCCACGCGGAGGTGGCGACTCCGTCGAGCGTGATCCGGAGGTCGTGCGCGCTCTGGTCGACGACCACCGAACCGCCACCTTCGATCGGGGCCGCACCCTGGTTCACGAGCGTGTAGGTCACCCGCACCGCGCAGCGGGGAGCGTCCGCGGGGCCGACCTCGCACGCGACGTCGGTGTCGGCGCGCGTGACCAGGATGCCCTCGGAGAGGCGCAGCCCCTGGATCAACACCGGCGCCAGTTGCGGCGCCGCCACGGCGCGGGCCGAGGGCGCGCTCATCGACAGCGCGGCGAAGACGCCGAGGGAGAGTGCCCATCGCAACATGGCGCCAGCGTACTTCACTCCCTCGCGTTCTGCGGGATCCTTCGGCCTCCACGCGCAGACGTCTGCGTGTCCACCCGCAGACGTCTGCGTGTCCAGCCGCAGACGTCTGCGCCTCGAGCGCGTGATCGGCTCGCGGAGACTCGACCGGCTTCTTGGTCAGCGGACATCTCTGACGCAACGAACTCCGTCAGCTGTGCTGCGCCCTGGTTCCTCGTACGTGAGCATCAGCCGCTCGCCGACGTTGGCGTATTCCGGCCCTGCGACCCAGTGGAAGTTGCGTTGAATCCAATGGCCTGTTTCTGTGTTGTCGCGCCGGAAGCAGTCGGTGCAAGGCACGGGGATGCCGATGTCCGGCGTGGTGGTCGCACTGCCATCACGCACGAACTCACGACGGCTGCCTGCCATGTCGAAGACTCCCCAGCGGCTGGCTCCTCTCGGTGCCGAACCCACTGGAGTCAGGTGTCCCGTTTCCTTGAACGCCGGCGTGTAAGTCAGCGTCGCCCTGGTCGGGTCCGGCGGCTCACTGCCCCAGGGATACTTGCGCTGCTCCGAGCCCCCGACGGCCACGTAGTTCCATTCGGCGTCCGTCGGAAGGCGGCCCCCGTCCCAGGCACAGAAGGCGAAGGCCTCGTACCAACTGAGTCCACCAACTGGCATGAACTCGTTCGAACCGGGCACACCAGTCCACGTGAGGAACTTTCCATCGAGCCCCCCCGCAGCCATACCGAGTTCGATCTCCTTGCGAGCCTTGAGGAACTTGTCCCAAGAGGCCTGCCAACCTGACCCGGCGACCTTTGGGTGTGCGCCATCACCGACCTTTGGTCGAGAACCAGGAAGAGCATCGAGGAACGCTCGGAAGCGACCGTTGGTGACTTCGAACACGTCCATCCGGAACGCGCTAACGGTCGCCGGGTACCGAGCATCGTTGAGTCTGTTGTAGGTGCCACCCTCGATGAGGACGGAGGCACAACAGTCCTTGTCCTTGCCTGCCCCGCAGCTGGTGTCTGCCCCTAGGGTGCGATTCGCGCAAGAGGCAGGCGCACTGGAAACGGCCTCGACGTGCCCACCACAGGCCACGAACAACGTCAGCGAGACAACCCCGACGATGCCCGCGCTCTCCGGCAGCGAGCACGGGGGTGGCCTTGGCAGTAGTTGTTGTCGGTCTGCGCTGCTGATCGGGGAATTTGACCGCACCGAGGGCCGCATGGTCAACGACATCAGTCCCGCGCGCAGCGAATGCCGAAGTCCGCGATGCGCTCCCTTGCCCCACCCGACGCTGGATACCACTCGCCGACATTCGCGTTCGCACCGGGAACCGACCAACTCGCATCGCGCGTCAGGAACAACTTCTCGCCGTCGGACCGTATGCAGTCGATGCAGGGCAGCGGTAGCGGTCCATCAGGACGGTCCGCTCCAGTGGTGTCGCGGACGAATTCGATGCGACTCCCTGCAAGGTCCAGCACACCCCAACGAGCGACTCCTGCTGGCGCCGACCCCACCTCGGTCTGCGAGCCCGTTGGAGTGAACTTCAGCACGGCTCGCGAGGGGTCGGCTGGCAAACTGCCCCATGGATACTTTCGCTGTTCGTCTCCGCCCACCGCCACGTAGTTCCATTCAGCGTCGGTTGGCAGTCGCCCACCGTCCCAAGCGCAGAATGCGAACGCCTCGAGCCAGCTCACCCGTGACGCAGGCATCTTCTCCTTCGCGCCGGGAGTGTCGGTCCAAGTCGTGAACTCATCCTTGCACGTGGTGTCGCCTGCCTTGCACTTCAGAAAGCCAACCAACTCTTCTCGCGTCTTTGGCAGCAGTTCGGTCCATTCCGCTTTCCAGCCCGACCCCACGATACGTGGGTGCGCGCCATCCCCCACCTTGGGTCGGGAAGACGGGTAGGCCTCAGCGAACGCGCGGTAGCGTCCAACCGTGACCTCGAAGACATCGAGCCGAAACGGGCTCAACGTCGCTGGCCACTTCGATTGGTTGAGCCGGCCAAAGGAGCCGCCCGGAATCGCTGCCGACGCGCAGCAGTCGGTCTTTCCGTCGACACCACAGTTCATGCCTGCGCCGGGTGCTCCAGATGCGCACGATGGCCGTGCGAGCGGGAGTTCAGTGACCTTGCCACTGCATGCGATCACGGTCACCAGGAGCAGGCCTGCGCTAGTACGCATGTTCCGGTCCCTCATGGAGCGCAGGTGACACAACACGAGTCGAGCTGCGCTGGACGCCAGCACTTGGGAACGAAGAAGCCGCACCCATCTCGACGTATGCAGTGCGTGCCACTGCCCGGGGGGTCTTCTTTGCACTGGGTATTCGGAACGCACGGGGCAACACCACCCAGAGTGCAGGGTGTCGCTGCGCACGTTCCGCAGTAGCCGCCACCACCTGGTATCGAGTTGCCGCACGAGACGCCCCCTCCTTCACCGCACCAGCTACTCGGAGTTGGCTTGCAGACTTTGGATGTCCCAGAGCATGCGAAGCTCCCCGAAACTGAAAAGCTGTCCTGGCAACCCGTGGGAGTGGTGGTGCAACTCTCCGGGGCAAGGTTGTCGACCTTGCCGTCGCAGTCGTCGTCCTTGCCATTGCAAGACTCTGGCACCGGATTCGGTCCGACGCACGTGGCGTTGCCAAGCGCATCGCATTCCGTCTTTCCCTTCGCACACTCTCCCTTCGCACCGGCGACGCTGCAGGCCGCCCCAGGCGAGCACGACTTCTTGCAGACGCCACTGACACAGGACCCTTCGCAGCACTCATCCGAAACTCGGCACGATTCGCCAGAAACCGCACAGGCGTCGCAGGTGCCCGGCGCGAACACCCCGGGCGGCGGCGGAGCCGGCAGACGACAGACGGTCCCCTTGCAGCACTCGCGGTTGACGATGCACACCTCCCCCTTTGGCTTGCAGCATCGAACGACACCGTCTGCGGCCGGCGCGCACTTCGTTCCATCGCAACAGGGATTCTGCGCGCTACACTCGTCAGCGACCTGCTTGCAGTTGAAGCATGTTCCATCCGGCGCTGGCGGATCGGTTGTCAGACCCGTCGAGCACCGCTGCCCAGCGCCGCAGGGACAGTCCGCATCCACCGCGCACGTGTCGTGACACTTGCCCTGAACGCCCGGCGCCACGCCCACGCAGCGCAGTCCAACGTTGCACGGGCTGCACGCTGAGGTGGCGGTCGTCTTGGTAAGGTCGCCGTCGCAGCTGGAGTTCAGGCCCGAGGGCGACGCGCAGATGGGGCCGGTGAACGGGGTGTTGGGCGGAAGGCAGTGGATGCCCTTGCAAAACAGGTCGGCCGGACAGGGGTCGTTCGGGTACTTCGTGGGACACACCGATCCGAGCGAGAGGCCGAGGTTGGTACAGGTGCCCCCAATGCAGGACGCTCCGTCAACACATCGCCCGTTGGCAGCGCACGCGTTCGCGGAACACGCACCACCGATGGGAACAGGCGTTTGGCAGTCACCAGCGCATCCCGCCACCGTGCCCGAAGGGCACGATGGGCAGCCTGGTGGGTCGGTGGGGCCGCAGCTGGGTGCGAGCGACAGCGCGCCAAGAACCGCTACGACGAGAGTGCTGCCCGCCCGAGACACGCGCTTGTCCATGCGCCCACGGTTGACCGGAGTCTCGATGTCCGGCAACGGCGTCCAACCGAAATCCGACAACTCCTTGCGCAAGATCACCCTGCGTAGCGGAACGCGAGCGGAGTCTCGTCACCTCGGTGCCATACCCCGATAGGTGGGCGCCATCGAAGCGCACTCCACCCGCAGGCGTCTGCGCGTCCACCCGCAGACGTCTGCGCTTCACGTCACGCGGACAGCTCCGCCGCCGATGGCGAAGTGAATCCACTTGCTGAGCACCCGCCGTCCGCCCATGGCCAGCACGCTCGCGTAGGCGTCGACCTGGGGCACGTACTCCCGGGCCCTCTCGGGCCACTGTTCGGAGGGGCCGGGGTAGGACTTGTGGTCGATGACCACGACGCCCTCGGCGGTCTCGAGCAGTAGATCGATCGTTCCCTGCACCCGTCGCGCGCCGGCCGCCGTGGCGATCAGACCCGCGATCGGGAGTTCGCGATGCGCGAACGCGCCTGGCCATTGTCGTTCGGTCCACGATCGGAGCTGATCTCCGGCGGCGAGCATGGACTCGACGGTGAGCACCGCCCCTGCATCCGATGCCGCGAGAATCCGCCCGGCGCGTTCACGTCTCTGCTCGAGGCCGAGACCTTCCACGTCGCTCGCGAGGAACGCGTGGAGCGCGTCGCCGACCACGTTCCAGGCGACGGCCTCTGAACGCTCGAGCGGCAGTCGCGGCCCGATGCGTACGCTCTCCGCGACCGCGCTCGCACGAGACGCGAGCTCGTCGTTGGTGGCGCCCGACGGCGCGATCCGGAAGGGGGTCGGCGCCGACGGGTTCTCGTGGGTGGGCCCGGCGAACCAGGCACGGCGAGACTCGTCTCTGGTCTCGACGGGGGCTGTGCCCGCGAGCTCCCACCACCGGACGGCAACAGGGAGGACACCGCTCGGTCCTCGCAGCAGCAGCGTCCGCCCCTCGCCGTCGTCGCCGGTAGGAAGACCCACCAGGGGTCCCTGCGCGTCACGCAGCGCGTCCAGCCATTCGACATGTGGTTTGCCCGCGCCGTTCCGGATCGCGAGGATCAGGTGGTCGCGCGCACGGGTGAACCCGACATAGAGCAGTCGAACCCGCTCGCGATCCTCGCGCTGGGCGACCGCGAGGCCCTGTGCCGAGGCCGCGACCCGATCGGCGAGCGGCGCCGACCCCAGCGCTCCGAAGGGCCATGGCCAGTAACGAATCCAGCGGCCCCCCAGCGGATCGCGAGGATCGAAGCGGTCGCGATCCGACTCGGGAGAGACCTCGAACGCGTCCCTTCGCGTGCGCCGGCCGAGGCTTCCGAGGACCACCACCGGCCACTCGAGGCCCTTGGCCTTGTGATAGGTGACGACCGTCACGGCATCGGCGCTGACACCCACGTGCTGGTCGTCCGAGGCACGCTCCTCGTCCCGGACCAGGGTGGAATGACTGGCATCGTCCAGGAAGCGGGCCAGGCCCGCGAGGGTCGCGGCCTCGTGGAGGTGCGTGCAGCGCTCCTCGTACGCGGCGGTGAGGGCGCGCAGCGCGTCGAGGTTGTCTCCTCGCTGCTCGGGGTCGGGCCACCTTCGACACAGGGCAGCGACGTCGAGCGCCTGCATCACCGCATCGAGGGCCTCGGCCGGGCCGAGCATCTCGAGGCTCGGCCTCGCGGCCGCGAGCCGCGCGTGCACCGGCGACAACTCGGCATCCGGGCGAGGAGCCAGGCGAGCCTGCAGCCATTCGTCCGGCGCGTGCCCCTCGAACCCGGTCAGCGCCTCCAGGGTCGCGACGGAGAGTGTGTCCCGCGCATCGAGGACGATGCCGAGGGCGGCGCGGACGAGCGTGCCTTCCGGCGTGGACATCAGCCCTGCACGCGCCACCGTCGCCCGGATGCCTCGACGACCGAGGGCTGCCGACAGCCGCGCTGCCTCCACGTTCGTCGCGACGAGCACGGCGATGTCTCCCGCGCGCACCCCGCGGCTCTCCTGGGTCTGCCGATCGACGATCGGCGTGTCGACGGGTGACTGCAGGAGGCGATGGACGCCCTCGGCGGTCGCCTCGGCCTCGCCGGCGACGCTGCTCGCCTCGAGCATCCAGCAGCCGAACGGCGGCAGCGTGTCGGGCCCTCTCGAGCGCTTCGCGGTCACGGCGACCTCCGTCGGGGAGTGTCCGTGTCGGGCGAACGCGGCGCCGAACAGGTGCGAACAGGCATCGACCAGATCGGCTCGCGAGCGCCAGTTGTAGGCGAGCTGTTCGCCTTCCCCGCCTTCGGCTCCCACCCAGGTCGTGACCGCTTCCATGAGCGCCGGATCCGCGCCCGCGAACTCGAACACGCACTGCTTCCGATCGCCGACCCACACCGACCGGCCGGTCACGCCGTGCAGCTTCGCGAAGAGAGCGAGCTGAACGGGGCTCGTGTCCTGCAACTCGTCGACGACCAGGAGGTGCAGGCGTCCCCGGAGCTCGGCGCAGACCTCGTCGTCGTCGAGGAGCGTGAGGGCTCGATCGATCATGTCGACGAAGTCGACGACCCGTCGGTGGCGCTTCCAGTCTTCGTAGGCCACCAGGCCCTGCCGCGCGGCCTCGTAGAGGCTCGTGGTCATCGCGCGGAGGTCGTCGTGGAAGCCCGGATGCCGCTCGACGGCGGCCGCGGCATCGACGAGCGGAGCCACCAGCGGCCTGACCCGCTTCGCCGGCTCGAGTCGCGACAGCTTCAACCAGTCCGACCATCGCAGCGGTCCTCTACGGGCGCTGGCCAGCGCTCGGGTGACCACTTCGCGTACACCAGACGTCTTCCTCGTTCCGTCGTCGACGCCCGCGAGTTGCGTGGAGACCCGCTCGAGCGCCTCCCGCAAGGAGTTTTCGAGCGCGGCACCGTCGGGGGCGCAGGGGGGCAGCAGCGCCAGCAACCCGTCGACGGACCGCTGCGCCATCGCGGCCAGGCGATCGGGCGGGATCCGGTTGCTGCGCGCCAGCGTCATGATGTCCTGCACCGGCGTCAGCCAGTCGACCCGCTCCGTCCTCGCGTCCTGCCGGAGCTCCAGACGTGACGCCAGGTGCTCGATGCCTGCACGAAGCCCTGGCTCGAGGCCCCAGTCCAGCGCCTCGCGCAGCCACCGCGCCTCGTCGCCAGCCAGCACGTCGACGCGAGGTGACAGTCCCGCATCGATCGCGAACTCCTGCACCAGGCGGAGACAGACCGCGTGAACGGTGCCGAGGTATGCCAGCGGCAGGGTCTGAGCCCGGTCGTAGGCGCCCGCCGCCACGAGCCGCGTCCGGATGCGCGTGCTCAGCTCGCCTGCGGCGCGCCTGGTGTAGGTCACCGCGACCAGCTCCTCGGGGGCGAGGGTGCCGCCGCTCGTCGGGTCGACGGCGCGCCCGACCTCCTCGGTGAGGCGGTGGGTCTTGCCGCTGCCGGCGTTCGCGCCGACCAGGGTGATGCCGCGCGCCGTGCCGGTCATGCGAGGCCCCGTTCCCAGCGTCGGCCGCAGATCGCGGGAAACGGGCAATATTCGCAGGCTGCACCGACCACGATGTGGCCCTCGGCCTCGGCACCGATCGACTGGTGGAGAGGCAGCGCCCGCGAGACGCCGGTCACGGGGATGCGCCCCGTCGCGAGGAGGGCTTCGACGCGCGCGACCGTCTGCTCCAGGCTCGACCAGGTCTCCCGCAGCGACGGCCCTTCGATCGGGCGGACCCCCGAGAAGAGCGCCTCTTCGGTCGTGAGGAACTGGCCCTTCTTGAGGACGAAGTACCCACCACGCGGCAGCTGGGCTCTCGGGTTCATGGACGTGCGGGCTGCTGCGTAGACAGCGAGCTGGACCGAGCGCCCGTTCACGAGTTGGTTCACGTACGCCGACCGGCCCCACTTCAGGTCCAGCACGACCTCGGCGCCCTCGGGGTCCACGAGCAGCAGGTCGATCTGACCGACCAGCTGTCCGCCACGCCAAGGGACGTCGAAGTTCGACTCGACCTCCACCACGCGCAGCCGAGAGGCGAGGAGCGTCGTCGACAGCGCCTCCACCGCACGCTCCAGGGCCGAGCGGAGCTGGGTGAGCTCGAAGGTCATGCCCGGGCGGAGGAGCACGGCGGCCTCGTGCTCCACCACCTGCTCGAAGACCGCCGCGAAGCTCGCACGGACGTCCTCTGGCCGTGCCAGTGCGCCCGCGCGGTGCAGCTCCTCGACGACACGATGGGCGAGGAGTCCATGGAGCAGCGGTCCCCTCGGGATCGACTCGAGATCACCCGCCCTGCATCGTCCGCGTCGGCCGAGGACCCAGCGGAGAGGGCAGCCCACCAGCTCCGCGAGGTAGCTCGCGCTGTACTTGCCGCCGGGCGCCAGTGCACCGGCCGCGACGTTCCAGTCAGGGCGCGGCGGTGGCAGCTGCAGCGGTGAGAGCTCGAGCACGGGCACGGGCCGCGTCGTGAGGATGGATCGGCCCGCCGCGGCGACGAGGTCTGCTGCTTCGACCGTGATCGCCGCCACGTGCGAGGGCTCCACTCCCAGGCGAGCCGCGATCTCGCTCCACATCGGGTGGGGCTCGAGCTCTGCGCCCGCCGCGCATCGGGGCACGACGAGGACGAGGCGCTTCCGTGCGGCGAGGACGACCTGCCGCCACGCACTGGCCTCGGCGGTGAGGCGAGCGGCGGGCTCGGGCAGGTGGACCCCGGCGGCGCGGAGCGCGGCGACCTCGCGGAGCCGAAAGGGGCGCGGCCTCGGCCGCCACTCCGTTCCCATCACGAAGTGCCACCACACGACGAGGTCGCGCGGCACACGGACGAGGGATGGCGCGTCGGCGGCGTCGATGCGGCCGGCCGACTCCGCGACGAGCTCGAGGGTGTGTCGTGACGCGATCTGCTCGACCAGGAGCCGCGCGTCGACGAGGTCCAGCGTGTCTCGCGCGTCGTGCACGAGCGCCGCGTGGAAGGCCTGGGCCTGCTGGTAGCCTTCGCCGAGGACGGCCAAGCGGCGCGAGGTCAGCGGACTCGCTCGCACCTGCGCGAGGGCAGCGGGAAGCTCGGCCTGGAACCAGGCCACGACGCGGCCGGCGACCTCGAGCAACGCGGCGCGGGGGGCTCCTGTGCGCATGGGATGACCGGGCAACTCGAGCCAGTGCTCGATCGTCGCGAGGACGGTGTCGCGCCGACCCGCGTCGGTGAGGTGCTCCGCGATGTACCGCTTGGCACGTTGCCAGTGCGGCCCTCCGACCCCCGGTGCCTCGGAGAGCGCGCGCGCGAGCACCTGACCCACGAAGCCGTGAAAGGGGCCTGACGGCAGGGTGAGCAGCTCGAGGAGCCGATAGGGGTCCTTGGGCTCGAACGCGATCTCGATCGCGAGCGGCAAGACCTGGAGCGCGGGCCGCCAGGCACTCGTCGAGGCGAGACCCTGGCTCCCGAGGCCAGCAGCGGTAAGGGCGCCGTCCAGGGCCGACGCGTCGCCTCCCCGGAGGACCACGCAGCTCGCTTCGTCCCGCACCCGTAGCAGTGCTGCGACCGCGGCCGCGAGCCCCCACGAGGTCTCGCCACGGAGCAGGACGAGGGACCCATCGCCGCGCAGTCTGCCCGCGGGCTCACCCCGGAGAGCCGCCTGCGCGCGCGTGAGATCGGTGTCTCCGCTCGCCGGCTCGAAGTCGACTGTCGCATGACGGACACTGGTGCCCAGTGCCGTGAGTCGTGCGAACACTCGCCGCCACCGCCCTGGCCAGACGTCCTCGTGCTCCACGAGGTTGAGCGCATCGAACGGGCGGACGGTCGAGGCTGCGAGTTCTCGCTCGACGGCGCGGAGTCGATCGGCCTCGCCAGGCGCCCCAACGTCTGCCTCCCGCTCGAGCTCGGCGAGCGTCGCGAGCCGCTCTCCGCCGCCGGTGATGGGCTCGCCATCCCACCCTGCGTTCACGAGCTCGTCCCGCATGCCGAGCAGCGTGGTCGCCGTACCGAGTCGATCGACCGCGGAGGACGGAGCATAGAACCGCGACGCACGGGCTGGCAGATCGTCGAGGCGCCTGGCCCAGCGTTGCACTCTTACCGCGTCGACCCCCTGCGGCGTCGGCAAGCCGAGCCGCAGCTCGAGGTTCGCGAGCAGCCCGAGGGGGCCCCAGACCGGACGTCCGAGCGCAGCCGCGCCGACGGCCAGATCGTCGTGCTCCGTGACACCGGCACCCCCGAAGTCGACCCCGACCAGCGGCGTCAGCGTGAGCGTCGGAGAGAAGCCTGGCATCGGACCTCGTGAGCGATGGTGCAAGCCGCGCGTGTCGTTCGCAAGGACCGACGCGGCATCCTGGCACGATGACGCACTCCGACGAATCGGTGACCCACTGGGCGGAGCGCTGGTGCGCGGCCCGCGAAGCGCGCGGCGTCGGGTCGGTGCGGGACGACCGCTGCCGACTCCGATGCCATGTGCTGCCTTTGATCGGCGAAGAGTCGATGACGACTGTCGCGGAGGCGCGGCTCGAGGATGTCCGCGACGCGCTGGACCTGAAGGTCTGCCGGCACGAGCTCTCCTGGCGAACGGCGCTCCACGTGTGGGCGGTCGTGCGCGCGATGTTCCGCGAGGCGCGGGCGTCGAAGGTCCGCGCGCTCCGCGTGCGAGGCGACGATCCCAGCCGGGAGATCGCACCGCCGGATCGCGGTGTGACCAAGTCCAAGCAGTTCCTGTTCCCGAGCGAGCTCGGCGCCGTGCTCTCGTGCGAGGCGGTGCCGCTCGCGGCGCGTCGCGCCTTCGCGCTCGCGACGACGCTCTACCTGCGTGCCTCGGAGCTCGCGGCGCTGGCGTGGGACGACATCGATCTCGACCATGGGATGGTCCATGTCCACCGGAGCCTCGGCGTGGTGACCGAGAAGGCGACAAAGGGCGGCGTCGCGAGGCGGTTCCGGCTCGAAGCGACGCTCGAGCCGCTCCTCCGTGCGATGCACCGCGAGGGGGAGGGCCGAGGGCGGGTGCTCGGACCGCTCGATCGCTATGGGCTCGCGCGGTGCCTGCGGGCCGCTCTCCGGACCGCCGGTGTCGGTCGACGGGAGCTCTTCGCGAACGATCGGACCCGCAAGTGGATCACGTTCCACGACCTCCGGGCCACCGGCATCACCTGGATGGCGATCCGCGGGGACGATCCCCTGAAGATCCGGCAGCGCGCCGGCCACCGACACCTGTCGACGACGGAGCGATACATCCGGGTGGCCGAGGAGTTGCGGCCGGGGTTCGGGACGGTGTTTCCGGAGCTGCCGGCGTCGCTGCTGGGGCTGACCCGCTGAAGCGACCAGCGCCAGTTGCGCCCGTCTCGACGGGCTTCGCCTCGCTCAGGAGGATCAGGTGATGGGTCCACGGCATTTGTGTCACCAGTGGTGACACTTTCTCTGCGCTCGGTTCGCCTCGAAGAACGCGCTTGGGCTGCGCTTGGATTCCGAGGCACGTAGCTGTTCGAAGCCTACCCTGGACGGATATCGCTCCTCTATTGACCTACGCGCCTGTGGTTCGACGTAGGCTGTCTTGAATGAGCCACCAGCATCGCCGAACAGCAGGCTTCTTGGTGCTCGTCGTGCTCGGGTTTGCCGGGACACGCTGCGGTAACCCTTCCGTCGATCTTGCCAAGACAAACAGTGCGCTTTCGGCGGGTAGCGACGCGCTGGACGGAGCACGATTCCGGGCGGCTGGAAAATGCGCTGACTGTGACGTGCTGACCGTCGCCCGCGTCCACCTGCCTCGAACCGGAGTGCGGGCGGCCACGGCGAAGTTGCGCGCGTCCGGCGGCGCGTTCGCCAAGGTCACGCTGCGCGATGACGGCAGCCTCGCAGATGAAGCCACTCTGCTCGAGGCCGAAGCTGTCGCGAAGGGTAGTGCCAAGGCCAGACCGGATCTCGAGACGTGGTCCGCATCGACCGGCACGTCGACTCGAAGGTGGGTTTGGATTTGGACCGCCGCCTTTCCAGGTGCGGTGCGGCGCGAGGACCTGTTGGCGAGCGCAAGCGCAGCGAAGGCACACACGAAGAGTGTGCAGGAAACGTTCGCTGCCTCTCGTTCAACCGTGCAAGCTTGGCTGGACAGTCGCGCGATCGAGCAGGGCGACCGAGGCGGCCCCATGCTTCGTGCCCTACTCTCGGCAAGCGACGTGCGTGAGCTCGCCAAGCTGTCGGTCGTCGTAGAGATGGGCCTCGACAGCTACCCCGGCAAGCGGGAAGGGGCTCCGTGGTCGACGACCTCCGAGTGGGGGCCGACGCTGCGTCTCGATGGAGCCCATCTCGTCGGAGTTGGTCTGGGTGCAAAGGTTTGCGTCAAGGAAGACACGCGGCCAGATACGTATGCGCGACTCTCCGTGGCGGCCACAGCAAACCCGGCTGGCCCCACCAGCACCCATACCCGCGCCGCGGCGGGCATTCTACGCAACACCGACGCGAGCTCGTTTCCTTGGCTCTCCGTGGCGCCCTCGGCGAGCGTCTACATCGGCAACTGGGCCGGCTTCAACGGGTCGGGCGGGGTCGACGCCTGGTGTGCCGCACAGGGCACGACGACGCTCTCGTACAGCTACTCCGTCCTCGGCGCGGCGCCGGGGCCGCTCGGCGGGACGGACATGGCCCACGACTGGCTGGCGATTCAATCCCCTTACATGTTGGTCGTCGCGGCTGCCGGGGAGCGGGACACCTCCATCACCAACGGCTGGTACGTCCGCAACCGCGGGTACAATGGCCTGGTCGTTGGCGGGATGTCCGACAACAACACGGCTGCCCGGAATGACGACGCGGGCGACACCGCTTCGGCCTACGGAAACCCGTCGACCCCTCACAACGACTACGAGCTCCCGCACGTCTCCGCCCCATCGAACGGCGCTGACGGCGCGGGCGCCACCCTGAACGGGACGAGTGGTGGGACCGCAATGGTTGCGGGCATCGGCAGCCTGATCGATGCAATTGATCCTGGCCTTGCGGCATGGCCCGAAGCAAAGCGCGCGATCATCATCGCGACCGCGGTGGACCGCCCGGGCGAGGGTCTCCTGACCTCTTTGCCAGCTCCCACCGACACCCGGCTCGGCGCAGGGGTCGTCAACGCCGAGGCCGCGGCCACGCTTGCGCAAACCGCATGGGCAGCGGACGCGTATGGTGCCACGACGGTTGCTGCTCGAGGCCGACTCGCGCGGACCGTCTCGTTCGGGTCTGACTTCGACGGCAGTGGGTACTTGACTGCGCGCTGGAAGGCTCACGCCACGATCACCGGTCGCCTCCGGGCTGTCATCACCTTCGACGCAACGCCCAGCTGCGCGGGCGGCAACTGCACGTCAGACACGCCCGATGCTGACCTGGATCTTCATCTCTTCAAGAAGACGGACGGGACGTGGACGACGACCGGCCCGCTCGCCTGTGCTTCCTCGACCTACGATAGCACCTGGGAACTGTGTGACATTCCGGTCGTTGCCGGCGAGGACTACCTCATCGCGGTCCGCAAATGGTCGACAGTCGCGAGCCAGACCTACCTGGGAGTCGCGTGGCAGAACTACGCCGTTGCGCCAGCGATGACGAACGATGGGTCCTCGATCTTGCCCGTCGCTCCCTACTGGGAGACAGAGGTGGTCGGCAACCTCTCCAGCGCTACGACCTTGGACGGGAAGGTGAAGAACTCGACCGGCAGCACCATCAACGGCAGCCTGGTCCTCGTGTCGCGTGGCTTCGACGGACGGACGGCGACCCGGACACTGATCGGCTCGCTGACGCTGGCCCCGTACGAGATCCGCTCGGTCCCCGTCCCTGCCGGAAACCTGCCGATCAAGTCCGTTGGCACGGAGGCGACCGCCGAGTTGGTCGTCACGTACACCACGCCAACCGGCACTCGCACGGTGCCGTCGCACCCGGTGTTCTACCAGTTCCAGTCGGGGCTCGGCACAGCGGACTTTTTCGGTGGCAAGGTGAATCCCGCCACCTGGTCGCCCAACAACGCCGAGGCCAGCTTCATTACGCTTTCCCATGCGCTGTTCAGCTACGAGGGCGTCGTTCTGAACGCTGCGGGCACGTACGACTCCATCGCGGTCGTCCGTAGCGGTGATCCCCCCTCGGACGGCGGCCGGCCGGCAAAGAGCGAAGCTGTCACCGGCGCGACGGCAACGATTCTCGACCCTTCAGGCAGCGTCGCGGTCGAGACTCCCGCGCCGAACACGGTCCGAATCTGCACGACGTGGAAGGCACGCTTCGTGGATTCGGGTGCGGAGGACTACTACGCGAGTTCCTCAGCTGACATTCCCGCGCGATACGCGCATGTAAACGTCCTCGACACGGACTATCACCTCCAGTGGTCTGGGCATCTCAGCTCCACCGGCTGCACACCCTATCTGTCCCTTCCCGTCGGGAACTACGTGCTCTGGCAAGAACCGCGCATGTACAAGGGCGGCGCGGTCTTCGACGTGCGCTACGAAAGAACATTGCCCTCGGCCCGGCCGCTTGGGAGCACGATCACCAAAGGCCTCATTCTCCTCACCGGCTTCGAGCGTACCGCAAGCACTTCTGCGGCAACGATTCAGCTTCGGCCGACCGTCAGCGAACAGATCACCACCGTGAGCGGCATCGTCTCGACGGCGCTCGTGACGAGCACGGACATCATGATCATGCCGGGGGTAGAGTACGGCTTCAACACGCACCAGCGCTCGTTTTCCGGCGCTGACGCGGCCACGTCCTCGGAGATGTGGCTCTACAGCAACGACATCAAGGGCTATGCGCACAACGCCTACTTCAAGTTTGTCGTCGGCCACGAGATGGGCCACTTGATGCAAAACTACGCGTTCGGATTCCCGGATTACAGCTACACCGACACGGATGGCGATCGGGTCGACGACGCTGACGAAGACGAGAACGGCAACGGAATCAAGGACGGAGACGAGGATGCCGGAGGTGGGCTGGTCAATCGGGAGGTCTCGACCTGGATTGGACCGATCGTTCCCAGGTGCAGCTGCCAGCACGTCACCGCCGCCGTCAACAAGCACTGTATGAACGGCCGAGAGGCGGACGGAGCAGGACGCAACGAAGGCTTCGCGCACGCGTTCGGTGCCAGAATCTGGAACAACTGGACCGAGTCCAACTGCAGCTTCACCTACTACAAGGAGTCCTATTCGGTTCCGACGTCCGGGGCCGATAGCGTCGAGCCGGTGGGCTCTTCACTGAGCTGCAAGGGACCTGTGAAGTCCATCGGTTGGGAGAAGAGCTACTGTCTCGGCACGAATACGGGCGTCGAGAACGATTGGCTCAACTACCAGTGGGAACTCCTGACTGCTCCCGCCGCTCAGGCCAGCACCTTCACGTCCCTTGCCGACATCTACCGGCGCGCGTGCGCCAAGTCTGCCGTGCCGACGACGATGCTCTGCGACTCGGATGTTGTGCACTTCAACAGTGACAGCGCGGACGCGAAGGCGCTCGTGTGGGCTGCCACGCAGGTCTACGGGCTTGCAAACCCCAGGCTCGACTTCCTGCTCAACAAGGCCGGTGAATTCGGGGTGGATCACTGATGTGCCGACGGTTCTGGGCTCTGCTCTTCGCGGTGGCGTGTTCGAGGGAGCCGCCGAAGGCCGCGCCACCAGAGACATCGGTCGAGCTGGAGGGCGGGGTCGACAGCGCGGCCGATGCCGATTCGATGGCACCGGACTGTCGCCACCCTGCCGTCACCGCTGGCTGCATCGACGGTCTGTGTCGAGTCGAGGCTGGGTGCTTCCTCATGGGGTCTCCCCCCGACGAATGGGGTCGGGCGCGCAACAACGAAGACCAAGTCCCCGTCACGTTGACGCGCAACTTCTTCATCGGCCAACACGAGGTGACGCGGAAGGATTGGGCCGCGCTCGGGCTCGTCCCACCGCCGCTGGCCGATCCAGGGGCGGAGGACATCATTCCCTGCGTTCTGCCCGACTGTCCGATCACGAAGGTGTCATGGTTCGATGTCCTCGAGTACGCGAACCGCCTGTCACTGCGCCAGTCGCCGCCGCTTCCGGCCTGTTACGAGCTCACCGGTTGCACCGGGACCGTCGGATCCGATTTCGAGTGCGCCGCAGCGGCCCCAATCGGCGGATCCATCTACGCCTGTCGCGGTTACCGACTACCGACTGAGGCTGAGTGGGAGTACGCCGCGCGTGCAGGGACGAAGACCGCGTTCTTCGCCGGGGCCATCACAGCCAACAGCTCGACAAGTGAGTGTGGACCCGATCCAAACCTCGAGGCCATCGGTTGGTACTGCTTCAACTCCGGAAATACCGTTCATCCAGTCATGCAGAAGAAGGCGAATGGATGGGGTCTGTTCGACACTTCCGGGAACGTCACGGAGTGGGTGAATGATGGCTATGATCCGCTGGGCTACTACGGCGGCAGGCCGGCCACCGACCCAAATCCAACGTTTCCGTTTCGGACAGGTACCGATGACCGGGTGAACCGCGGTGGGAAAGCCAACCGAGGGTCTTTCATGAGCCGGTCCGCCCACAGATTCTACTACACACGCTTGGCTCGCGCTTGGACGCTGGGCTTTCGGATCGCACGAACGGAGTAGAATCGGCCTGACTCGCAGTCGTGGCAAGGACGGCGTTCGCCAACAACGTGACGCGGGTCGTCGCGGCCCTTCAATGGGGCCGCTCCCCGTTGGAGAGCGGAAGCGCGCGCCTCGACATCGGCACTCGGCGCCCATGCGTTGCTTCAATGGGGCCGCTCCCCGTTGGAGAGCGGAAGGGCGCCCCATGCCCCGGCCGCGTCCTTCACCTTCTCGCTTCAATGGGGCCGCTCCCCGTTGGAGAGCGGAAGTCGCCCCGGCAAAGCCCCTGTACCAGGTCGGCGCGCTGGTGCTTCAATGGGGCCGCTCCCCGTTGGAGAGCGGAAGGGCCCGCGCCGATGCGCAGGCCCTCGCGGATGTTCTTGCTTCAATGGGGCCGCTCCCCGTTGGAGAGCGGAAGGCAGCACGATGAGATTCAGACAGAGGTTCTGCAGGACGCTTCAATGGGGCCGCTCCCCGTTGGAGAGCGGAAGCGCCCCGACTGGGACGCCTTCTGCCACAACGCCGTCGAGCTTCAATGGGGCCGCTCCCCGTTGGAGAGCGGAAGCCTCGCGGTGCGCGCGGTCGCGGAACACGACCACGAGGTAGCTTCAATGGGGCCGCTCCCCGTTGGAGAGCGGAAGAAGGTGCAGGCATCGCCAGCGGGAATACCTCCACGTCGCTGCTTCAATGGGGCCGCTCCCCGTTGGAGAGCGGAAGCCCGCGACGGTCGTCTCGTCGCCCTGGCCTCGACGCCCGTGCTTCAATGGGGCCGCTCCCCGTTGGAGAGCGGAAGCGCCAAGAACAGCTCCTTCGTGGGATCGGGCGACATCGAGCTTCAATGGGGCCGCTCCCCGTTGGAGAGCGGAAGCGGCCGGACACCCGTCACCGCGCGCACCGCCTCGCCGTAGCTTCAATGGGGCCGCTCCCCGTTGGAGAGCGGAAGGCGCCCCGGCCTTCGTCGCGTGGGGAAGGCACATCGCACCGCTTCAATGGGGCCGCTCCCCGTTGGAGAGCGGAAGCCGGCCTCGACCTGGGCAAGGCGTACGAGGAGATCGGGCTTCAATGGGGCCGCTCCCCGTTGGAGAGCGGAAGGTCGGGACCGTCGCGCCGGGTCGGTCTGAGAAGTGGTCGCTTCAATGGGGCCGCTCCCCGTTGGAGAGCGGAAGCACTTTCGGCAGCGTGCTGCGCGGGCGTCTTGGCCGAGCTTCAATGGGGCCGCTCCCCGTTGGAGAGCGGAAGTCGACAAGGCGGCCAAGCTCCGTCAGCGCGACGGCCGGCTTCAATGGGGCCGCTCCCCGTTGGAGAGCGGAAGCTACCGACGACGTCGACGCGCTGATCTCCGTCGCCGAGCTTCAATGGGGCCGCTCCCCGTTGGAGAGCGGAAGGCGAGCTTCTTCTTGAAGGCACGGAGGCCGTCTCGATAGCTTCAATGGGGCCGCTCCCCGTTGGAGAGCGGAAGGCGTGACCTCGGTCGACGTCGCCGAGTACTCGCCCACGCTTCAATGGGGCCGCTCCCCGTTGGAGAGCGGAAGAGCCGCCAGCTCGTCGCCAGGGTGGGTGACGAGGGTGTCCGCTTCAATGGGGCCGCTCCCCGTTGGAGAGCGGAAGCGCACTCGACCCCGCTCCGCGTAGCGATCGCCACCTAGCTTCAATGGGGCCGCTCCCCGTTGGAGAGCGGAAGCGTCGTAGGCGTTGCCGGTCTCGGTGCCGTACATCGCGCTTCAATGGGGCCGCTCCCCGTTGGAGAGCGGAAGCGTCGTGATCTCCTGCACCGTGTCGCCGCCCCCTGTGTCAGGGTAGTTGTCCCCCTGCCTGATCGCGGCAGGCGTTGGCGTCTCGTGGGGCTGGAGCTTCATCTGACATGACCTACACCGAGGCTTTCAAGTCAAAGATGGTTCAGCGG
>Ga0154020_10003336_pt1 | contig 19351 bp, 11 predicted proteins | sample Klosneuvirus_201_FD_109709 | JGI IMG/M metagenome (GOLD analysis project Ga0154020, IMG submission 109709) | Active sludge microbial communities from wastewater, Klosterneuburg, Austria - Klosneuvirus_20160825_MG | ecosystem: Engineered > WWTP > Aerobic digester > Activated sludge | place... | reverse complement strand
CCGGTCAACATCGGGCGGGGTGAGCAGTTTCGGCCCGAGTTCTTGGCGATCGCGCCCAACAATCGCATGCCGGCGATCGTCGATCGGGACCCGAGCGACGGTGGCGGGCCGATCTCGGTGTTCGAGTCCGGCGCGATCCTGAGCTACTTGGCCCAGAAGACCGGGCGCTTCCTGGCCTCGGATCTTCGGCAGCGGGTCCAAACGCTGGAGTGGTTGTTCTGGCAGGTCGGTGGCCTGGGCCCCATGGCCGGCCAGAATGCGCACTTTTCAGTCTATGCACCGGAGAAGATCCCGTACGCGATCGATCGCTACGTGAAGGAGACCAACCGGCTCTACGGGGTGATGAACACCCGCCTCGGGAAGCAGGAGTTTTTGGCCGGCGAATACTCCATCGCGGACATGGCCTGCTATCCTTGGATCGTCCCCTTCAAGGCCCAGGGACAGAACCTCGACGACTTCCCGAACCTCCGGCGCTGGTTTGACGCCATCCGCGCGCGCCCCGCCGTCGTCCGCGCCTATGAGAAAGGCAACGCCGTGAGCCCTCAGCGCGCACCGCTCGACGATGAGGCGAAGAAGATCCTGTTTGGGCAGACCGCGGCGTCGATCGAGAAGCCTTAGGAAGCGCTAGGGTCGAGAGTACTCGAGCCTCAACTGGTAGGGCGTGTCGACGCCCGCCGGTTTGATCTGCGCGTTCGGGTTCGAGTAGAGGCTCCCGACCCGGAGATAGTAGGCCGCGGCCGCGGTGGTGGCGGTGAAGCTGACCCGCTCGGAGAGGTCGAAGCCATCCGAGTAGCAGCGATCATCACCGAGATTCACGCAGGCGCGGTGGGTCCCACCGGGCGCAAACAGCTCGAGGAAGAGATCTCCGCTGGCGAAGTCCACCTGCGCGTTGATGTGCTGAGCCCCGGCGGGCGGGTGGATCTCGTACCAGTCTTCGTCGGCCGTAGTCGCGCACATGGAGAGGCCCTGGACCAGGATCGGCGAGGTCGTCGCGCTCGCCACCAGCGAGGGCGTGGCCGCGAAGTCGTTGGGCTCAGCGAGGTCGGGCTGGCAGTCGAACAGCGGCACCTCGTCGATGGTCAGGCTGTACGGCGTGCCGGTGACGCTGCCCGCGCGCAGCACGTGGACGAGGGCCACCGCGAAGCCTTGGCCATTGACGTTCCCGGAGATCTCCTTGACCGAGCCGGTCCCCGCGGTGGCCGCCAAGAGGTTGCCGCCGAGATCGTAGAGCTCGAGGTTCAGGATCGCGTCGGCCTCCACGAACTGGAGCCGGATGATGTTGGTGAAGCCGCCCACCAAGAACACGCGGAACCAGTCCTCGTCCCCAAAGCAGCTCGACAGCTTGTCGAGCCGGGTCGGCGGCAGCGGCACGTCGAAGGGCGTCGCTTGGCTGTTGCCCGCCGGCATGAGGTCGATGAAGTCCGGCGAGCAGGTGGGCGTGCCGATCTTCTCGAGGTGGAGCTGATACGGGCTGCTGGTCGCGCCGTTGATGCCGTGGACTCGCACGTAGTGATCGCCGGGCTGATCGGTGCGGAAGGCCAGGTATTCGCGAGGCCCCGAGCCAGCCGACTCCGCGATCGGCGTGCTCTGACCGACCATTACGTCGGGGCCATAGAGCTTGAGCTCCAGGTCCGCGCTCGGCAAAAAGCCGACCTCGGCGATGATCCCGTCGCCGAAGCCGAGGTTCATCACGTACCAGTCCTCATCGCCGCTGCAGATGCTGAGGTTGTCGGTGATGATACCGGGCAAGCGGTCGGGCGCGCGGATGGCCTCGGTGGGGCGGTTGTTCGGCTCGAACAGGTCGTCGCTGCACACGGCCGCCGGGTTGTCGCGGAGGTCGACCCTCAGGGTGTAGACGTTCGCGTCGGCGCGCTGGCCGCTCACCCGGAAGAAGTAATCCCCGGCAAAGCTGGCGTCGTAGACGATCTCTTCGCCGTCACCGAGGCCGTTGGCGCGTGCCAGCGGCGTGAGCGAGTTTGACCGATACAGCTCCAGATCGAGGTCGCCCAGGCTGGCGCGGAAGTCGAGGTGAGCCGAGATCCGGGTCTGCGCCGGCACATTGCGCACCACGAACCAGTCGGGATCGGCCGAGCAAAGTCGCCCATCGTAGGGCTGGTCCGAGGCGATGTCCTTGGCCGCCGAGATGAGATCGTCGGGCTCGTGGCCGTCGTCCGGGCAGATCTCCGCGGCGTCCCGCGAGACGATGATCGCGTAGGGCACCGGGTTGATGTTGGGCACTGCCAGGAAGACCTTCACCAGCACGGTCAGATCGGTGCCGACCTCCAGCTCGACGCGCTCGTTGTCGGTGACGCTGCGGGACTCATCGACCAAGGTCGTGCCGTCGGCCAGGTATAGCTGCAGATCGATGTCTCCGTCCTTTTGCAGGAAGCGGGCGTCGACGGTGAGGAAGGTGCCCGCGCGGACCTCGATCTTGTACCAGTCGACATCGCCTTGGCAGAGCTTGAGCTCGTCGAAGCGGGGACCCGAGCCCTCGGCCAAGAGGTGGGCCTCGACGGAGCGGTTGTCGGGCTCGAGGAGATCGTTCAGGCAGTCCGGGATCCGGGGGATGCAGATCGGCGGATCGAGGTCCTTGTTGCAGTACTGATCGCCGGGGCAGCCGATGTCGTTCTCGCAGATCGTGGGCGGGGCCTGGCAGGTCTTGGTCCGCGAGTCGCAGATCTGGGGCAGCACGCAGGTCACGCACTGCACGTTGCTCCCGGTCGGACACTCGCTCTGGTCGTTGACGCAGCGGATGTTGGACTCGCAGCGGCCCAAGGAGACGTTGCAGAAGGTGCCTACGCCGCATTGGTCATCGTTGATGCACTGCACGCAGCGGGCGAGCGGGTCGCAGAACTCGCCGGTGCGGCAGGCGGCCATGGTCCCGGAGGCGACGCACTCTTTCTTGGCCACGTCGCAGGTCGAGCCGGCCTCGCAGCGGTTCTCGGCCGAGCAGCGGGTGCACTGGGTGGAGAGCTGTTGGCAGGTGTGGTTGACCAGGTCGCAGATCTCTTCGTCTTCGCAGAAGGCGTCGCCGTAGCAGCCGGTCTCGGGGATGCACTTGTTGGCCCCGCGATCGCAGAACTGTCCCGCGGGGCACTGCGCGCGGCGGGTGCAGTCTTTGGCCGCCCCGGCGTCGAGGCAGCGGCCGAGGAGCGTCGAACAGAACTTCCCAAAGTCACAGGGCCGAGCGGCGTCGCACTCGTCCGCGAAGCCCTCACGGAAGACGCAGGTCTTGGTCCCGAGCTGACACTGCTTTCGAGGGTCCTTGGCGACGCAGGCCGTATCGTCGATGCACTCGGCCATCGCGCACGCGCCGTCGGGTCCGCAGACCTGATCAGCCGCGCAGTCCTCATTGGTATGGCAGGGCTCGGGCGGAGTGGGGCCTCCGCCACCCTTGTTACAGCCCCCGGCGGCGAGCAGGGCGAGGAATACTGCAACGAGCCACGGCCTTCGGAGCATCTCAGGGACCTTTCAGGAGCGTCAGGGAGAAGCTGCCGCTCGGCGTGTTCGGCACGGCGGGATCGCCGAGCCGCTCGCGGATCTCGACCAGCCAGCCGCTGGGGTCATAGGCCAGGCTCAAGGTCCGCTTGCGCACCGCGTCCGGGTAGAACTCCAGCGTCGGATCACGGCCGTTCAGAGCCAGGACCCAGTGGTGGTTGGGATCCTCGGCCGGGGCGATGAACTGGGGGCCGATCGAGGGGTAGGCGTCGGCGAAGGCCATCCGGATCGCCTCCGACTGGCGCATATCGAGGAAGAAGACGGTGGCCAGCGGCAGGCGCTTGGGGAAGGGGGGCAAGAGCGGGGGCTTGCTCAGGTCGACGGTGGTCACAGCCGGGCTGACCACCTCCCCGTCATTGGCCGGTCCGGCCAGGGCGGCCCAGCTTCCGGCCCCCGAGGTCAGGTCCCAGGCGTGGGCGAAGGTCCGGGCCCCGCTGGCGGTCACGGTCAGCTGGGCAGGGGTTCCGTCCTGGACCGACTGGATCGTGTAGGCGACCTCGTAGATCGCGTCTCGGGACTCGTTGGTGCTCGAGCGGTAGTTGAGCTGGGCCCGGTAAACAAAGTGCATTCCGGGCTGGAAGGGCAGGCCGCTGGCCGTCCCCGAGTCCACCGCGGCGACACCCGAATCCTCCCTCCCCCGGTTGATCTGCTCCGACTCGCAGGCGAGCTGGGCGACAAGGAGGGAGGCCACGAGGGAGGCTCGCGCGATCCGCATGCTGGGGTCCTATACCATCGAAACGGACCATTAGACCCAGATCGATGGATTAAGTTAGAGTCCCGCTCGGCGATGGGTCAGGGACAAGAAGAGCGGCGCAGAGCAGTCCGCTACGCAGTCGAGCTCCGCGTAGAGTTCAAACATCTCGGGCGCCCGCTCGATACTTACGCGGACATCACTCGAGACATCAGCGAAGGCGGTGTCTTTGTGGACAGCACGGTTGGGCTCGAGGTGGGCACAGAGGTGGCCCTCGAGATCTCACCGTCGCCGGGCACTCCACCGATTCGGATGCACGCCGAGGTCGTGCGCGTGGAAGAAGAGCCGGGCCAGACCGGTAGCAAGGCGACGTCGCGAGCGCGCGGCATGGCTTTGCGGTTCAAGGAAACGGACGCTGCGACCGGCGAGCTTGCGCGCCTGATCAACCTCGCCAAGCAGATGCAGATCAGCAATGCACAGTCTTCACCAAAATCACCCAAGAAACGCTGACGATCTCCACCCGGAGCTCCCTCGCACTACGCGCGGCACCTTCGATCGCTTCGAGCTCGGTCGCCTGGTCAAAGCGTGGTCCGATTCGGGCGCGGCCTTGCCGGTCGCGGTGGTCGTCTCCATCTTCGATGATCTCTGCGAGTCCTTGGGAGACGCGCCTACCGACGTGGCGCTCTCGCCGTGGTCGCATCCCCTCGCGCTCGATCACGTGGTGATCGATCAGGGCGGCATCGCGCGGCTCACCGTCAAACCTTCCGAGCCGGTCCTCGCGATGGCGCGTCTGCTCTACGACACCTTGTCGGCGGGGCAGGGCGATCTCGGCGTGCCCGCTGCGGCGCGTCCCTTGCTCGAGCAAGGTATGGCCAGCGATCCCTTGCTCCGGCCCCAGGCCACCGAGACACTGCAGCGCCTGCTCAGGACCAGCCTCGGTCCTCCCGCCCAGCGCGAAGAGGTCGTGGCCGCCTGCGCTGTTTTGCCGCGGGCGGAAGACCCGGGTCTTCTCGAGATCCCATCCTTGGTCGGGCCGGCCATGACCCAGGCCCCCCGCGCGGTGGTCGAGGCCCAAACGCCCCTCCCGGTGGTGATGGCGGCGGTCGAGCCCCTGGAAGACCCCCTGGCCGGGATCGCGATCGAAGATCCGGTGTCGTTCCGGCCTCGACCGGCTGAAGCCCCGCCGCCGTTGATGGTTTCAGCGCTGGTTCCACCGCCGGCTCCCGAGCAGGCCGCCGCGCTCGCGCCTTCGCTGAGCCCTCCACCAGCATCCCTAAGCCCCAATGAACCGGCGCCCCTCAACCCCGCTGAACCGCCGCCCCTTTTTCCCCGCGCCGTCGTGCGTCATGAGTTGCCCAAGCGGCGCGCGGTCTCGTTGCCCGCCGCCCCGGCGGCTCGTCTTGGGGCGGGGCCTTCCCTGGCCGATGAGCGGTCGCGGGAAATCCAGCTGCCCAGCGAAGGCCGCGGAACGCTGTGGCTCCTCGGCTTCCTCTTCGTCTGCGTGGGGATCCTGATCGCCTGGATGCTGGGGCTGTTCTCTTAGGGCTGTAGGGCATCTGCATCTCTGTACTTGCTCTGGGCGTGGGCATTCTGTCCGAGTGGCACCAGTCGCGCTTCGCGCGACAGCCACACCGCGCGAAGACGCGCGGGGGGAGCTTCGATTCGCGTTGTTGCGCGAAAATGCGGTCTCATTGACGGATGGCGTCCGTAGCTGAGGTCCTGGACTCTCGGCTTGTATGCCCGCTGGATGTACCACCCGCCTCATCTTTAGCGCTTCCTTTGTGTTCGCCTTCACGCTCTTCGGCTGCAGCGAAGATGGCCCCGGTAGCGGCAAAGATCCGAACCTCGTCGCCGGAAAGAACGACGGCGGCGCGGGCACGGGCGATGGCGCGAGCGCGGGCGGCGACGGCGCGAGCAGCAGCGGCGGTGATGGCGCGGTGAGCGCGGATGGCTCCGGCGGCGGCAACGACGGCTCGGGCGGCGGCAATGATGGCGCCGCTGGCGGCAACGACGGGGGCAGCAGCGGCGGCTGCGGTCCGGTCGAGATCTGCGGCAACGGCCTCGACGACGACTGCAACAACGCGGTCGATGACTCTTGCCCCTGCTCGCCGGGCGCGACCCAGGCCTGCTACGGCGGCGCGCCCAGCGAGGCCGGCCGAGGCGTCTGCACCTACGGCACTCAGAGCTGCACGCTCGGGAGCGACTTCGGCCAGTGGGGTCCCTGCACCGGCGACGGCCGCCCTCAGCCGGTCGTCTGCGGCGGAAACCAAGACTGGCGCTGCGACGGCATCATCGACGAGGGCTGCGGCTGCCCCGTCGGTGAGCGGCGCGACTGCTACGACGGCCCCGCGGGCACCGCTGGCGTCGGCATCTGCCGCGCAGGCTCACAGAGCTGCGTGGCCACCGCGACCTCCGCGTCCTGGGGCGCCTGCGCTGGCCAAGTCCTGCCCGCGGCGGTGAACGCCTGCGACGGTCAAGACAACCTCTGCAACGGCATGCCCTACTCCGGCTGCTCCTGCACGCCCGGCGAGTCGCGTCCTTGTTACGACGGCCCGCCCGGCACCGAGAACGTCGGCCTCTGCATCCCCGGCTCGCAGAGCTGTCAGATCGTCAACGACGTCCCGACTTGGGGCGCGTGCACGGGCGAGGTCATCCCGGCGCCCAACACCTGTGACGGCGTCGATCGCATGTGCACCGGCAATCCGAACAGCGGCGGCTGCGGCTGCGTCGTCGGCACCAGCCGACCCTGCTACGACGGCGCGCCCGGGACGGCCGGCGTCGGCGTCTGCGTCGGCGGCAACCAAACGTGCGAGACCGGACCCGGCGGCGCGGGCTCGGTGTGGGGCATGTGCAATGGTCAAGTGATCCCCACGCCGAACACCTGCGACGGGATCGATCGGATGTGCGACGGCATGCCGCTGGCCGGCTGCAACTGCGTCGTCGGCACCACCCGGCCCTGCTACGACGGCCCAGGAAACACGCGCGGAATCGGCCTCTGCCACGACGGCAGCCAGACCTGTGTGGCGGTGGGCGCCGGCTCGGATTGGGATCCGACCTGCAACAACCAAGCGCTCCCGGCCGCGGCCGAGATCTGCGGCAACGGCGGCGACGACAACTGCAACGGCACGCCCGAGGAGGGCTGCGGCCCGCAGATCCAGTGCCCGGCCGACACCACGACTTTGGCCGGAACCGCCATCGCGCTCAGCGCCAACGCCTCCTCGCCGACCGGTATCGCCGGCTACAGCTGGACGATCGTCAACGCCCCGACCGGCGGCGTCGGCACGCCCAACCAGTGGACCCCGCCCAGCGTGAACGCCCAGACCGAGTCCTTCCTGCCGTTCATCGTCGGCGTGTACACCATCCAGATCACCGCCATCGACAATGGTGGGCAGCAGGCCAGCTGCCAGATGCAGGTGACCGCGCTCGGTCACGGGCTCCGCGTCCAGCTCAGCTGGGACGGCGCCGGCGACGTCGACCTCCACCTGCACGCGCCCAACACCGTGACGCCGTGGTTCCGTGGGTCTTCGGACGACTGCTTCTACGCCAACCTCCGCCCGATCTGGGACGGCGGCAGCCCCGCGGCGGCCGGCGGCAACCCGAGCCTCGACTTCGACAACACCACCGCCAATGGCCCGGAGAACACGCGCATCGACGTGGCGCAGCTCGGCGTGCCCTACACCATCGCGGTCCACAACTACGCGCGCGCCGCGGGCCGAGTGGCGACGGTGGATGTCTTCTGCGGCGGCGTGAGCTCGCCGAGCCAGACCTTCACCTCGCGGCCGCTCCAGGGGAACAGCTCGGGCGACAGCTCCCCGAACGACTTCTGGAAGGTGGCTCAGGTGGTGTTCACCTCCCCGACGACCTGCGTGATCACGCCGATCAACACCTACGGTCCGAGCTCGACCTATAACTCGAGCTTCTGAGCGGGTGCGCGACGTGACGCTTCGCCGCCTCTTATTCGCGCTCTGGGCGCTCTCGGCCTGTAGCAAAGACGGCCCGGTGGGCGGGGGCGACACCGGCCTGGTCGCGACGGATGTCGGGTTCGCCGACGCGCTCGATCCCATCGACACCGGCAGCGACGCTGGCTTTGCGGCGCTCGACGCCGAGGTCGATGCGGGTTTGGCGATCGACGCCGGGTTCAACGTCGACGCCGGCCGACCCGATCTCGGTATCTTGATCTGTGGTCACGCCAATGAGCCCTGCTGCGCTGCCGGCCAGGCTTGCGCCGATCACACCGCCTGCCGCGGCGGGGTCTGCGTCGGCTGCGGCGGGACCAATGAGGCCTGCTGTAACGCCGCCACCCAGTGCAATGGCGGCCTGATCTGCACCGGCGGAGACTGCAAGCAGTGCGGGATGCGCGGCGGTCCCTGCTGCACTCAAGGCGCGGCCTGCGGAAACGGCGACGTCTGCGACAACGGCAGCTGCGTGGCTTGCGGCGTCGAAGGCAGCCCGTGCTGCCCGGGTGATGCCTGCGCGGCCGGCGCCAACTGCCGGAACAACCGCTGCGAGGCCTGCGGCGCCAACACCCAGCGCTGCTGCGCCTTCTCCACCTGCACCGGCGCGGGGCTGGGCTGCGACGGCTCGGGCACCTGTCAGGTCTGCGGTGGCCTCGGACAGCGCTGCTGCCCTGGCGGGGTCTGCGGGGCCGGGGGGCGCTGCGGCGGCGTGGCCTGCGTGGCCTGCGGCGGTCCGGGTCAGCCCTGCTGCTCCCAAGGCACCGCCTGCACCGGCAACTTGTCTTGCACCAACGGCCGGACCTGCGGCGATTGCGGCGGTCCTGGTCAGCTGTGCTGCAATGGTACGACCTGCGCGGCTGGTGCAAGTTGTCTTGCAGGCACCTGCCAGGCCTGCGGCAACGCGGTCGGCGCGACCTGCTGCGCCGGGCAGATGTGTCAGACCGGCCTCTCCTGCGGCGGCGGCGGTACCTGTGCGCCTTGCGGGGGCCAAAACCAGCCCTGCTGCACCGGCGGTGCGCAGGCCTGCGGGGTGGGGTTGAGCTGTGGCGCGAGCAACACCTGCACCGACTGTGGTGGCCCCGGGCAGGCCTGCTGCACCGGTCAAAGCTGTGACCCCAGCGCGATCTGCAGCGGCACCTCCTGCGCGGCCTGCGGTGGCCCGAATCAGCCTTGCTGCGCGGGCAGCCGCTGCGGGCCCAGCACCCAGTGCACCGGCGGAAGCTGCGCGCCTTGCGGGGCACCCGGGCAGACCTGTTGCCCCGGCGACGTCTGCACCAGCGGCAACGCTTGCCAGACGGGCCGCTGCGCTCCCTGCGGCGCCCGGGGCCAGATCTGCTGCACCGACCCGAGCCACTTCCCCTATCCCTGCGAGGCGCCCAACAGCTGCACCAACGGGATGTGCGCGGCCTGCGGCTACAATGGAGAGCCCTGCTGCGATGGGTACGCCTGCGGGACGGGGCAGATCTGCGATCCCGGCAGCATGAGCTGTCAGCCCGGCTGAGCCGGTGGACAGCGGGACGGAGCCGTAGTCTCCTCCCGCCCGTGAAACCGAAGCTCCTCCTCGCGCTCCTGCTCTTCGGCTGTGCTTCGGCGCCGCCGCCCAGCACTCCGGCCCCCGCTCCCTCGACGACTCCGGTCGCCGCCGCGCCCGCGCCAAAGGCCCCCAAGGCTCCCGTGGCCCTGGAGGAGTACTTCAAGATTGGGCGGGTCTCGGGGCTGGCCTCGATCTCTTTCGACGAGAAGTGGGTGGTGTTTTCTAGCGACGCTGGCGGCCGCGCAGATCTGTGGTCCGCTCCGATCGCCGGGGGTCAGCCCAAACAGATCACCCACGTCGAGGGCTTCCTGGGGAGCTTCGAGTGCTCTCCGACCAGCGATCACCTCGCGTATTTGGCCGATCGCGGCGGGACCGAGCTGATGCACCTCTTCTTGAGCAACGTTAACGGCGAAGCGCCCAAAGATCTGACCGCCGCCGACCCGGCGACCGCGCGGGCCGATCTTCTCGGCTGGACGGAGGACGGCCGAGCCATCCTCTACAAGTCCAACCGACGCGACGAGAAGTTCATGGACCTCTACGAGTACGAGCTGAAGAGCGGTAAGTCCAAGCTGCTCCTACAGAGCGACGGCAAGCTCGACGCCAACATCGCCAGCCGAGACGGCAAGCGCTTCATCCTCACCGAGACGCTCTCCGACGTGAACTTCAACCTCTACTTATTCGACCGCGGGATGAAGGCGCCGGTGCTCATCACCCCGCACACCGGGGACGTCAGCTACGGGCCGACGGGCTTCTCTCGCGACGGAAAGACGCTGTATTTCGTGTCCGATGAGAAGGGGGAGCTGGGTGAGCTCTATGAGATGGACCTCGCCACCAAGAGGAGCACGCCCAAGTTGAAGGGCGACGGGGACGTCGAGGACGCCCAGGTCTCTCGCGGCGGCCGCTATTTCATCACCAGCGTCAACGTGGACGGCCTCTCCAAGATCGCCATCACCGATCTGAAGTCCAAGCAGCCGGTGGAGCTGCCCGGCGCGACCGCCGAGCGGGCGATCGTCCCCGCCGCTTTCTCCAAGACCGATCGCTACGTCGCCGCTGCGGTGATCACCGACGCTGAGCCCCGGAACCTGGTCATCATCGATCTCGAGAAGAAGACGACCACCACCCCGGTCCAGGTCCTGCCCGAGTCTTTGCGGGGCAAGCCGATGGTCACGGGCAAGTCGGTGCGCATCAAGTCCTTCGACGGCCGCGAGGTCCCCGCGTTCCTGTACAGCCCGGCGGGCCCCGGGCCCTTTCCAGCCGAGATCGACGTGCACGGCGGCCCCACCGCGCAGTCTCGGCGCAACTTCGACGCCTGGCGCCAGTACCAGGTCAGCAAGGGCATCGCGGTGCTGGTCCCCAACGTGCGCGGCTCGACGGGCTACGGCAAGACGTACACCAAGCTCGATAACCTCGATCTCGGCGGCGGTCCTCTCGAGGACATCGTGGCCTGCAAGCGCTGGCTGGTGAAGGAAGCCAACGTCGATGAGCAGCGGGTGGTGGTCCTCGGCGGCAGCTACGGCGGATACATGGCCTTGGCCGCGGCGACCTTCAAGCCCAAGGAGTTCGTAGCGAACGTAGACTATTTCGGGGTGTCGGATCTGAAGAGCCTGGTGGAGAGCTTCCCGCCGTATTGGGCCGCCTTCGCTACTTATATTTACCAAAAATTCGGCGACCCCAAGAACCCCGAGCACGCCAAGTATCAGCACGACCGCTCCCCGCTGAACTTTCTCGACCAGGTGGAGCGTCCGCTCCTGGTGGTCCAAGGGGAGAACGACGCACGGGTAAAGAAGGACCAGTCCGACCGCGCGGTGGAGAAGCTGCGGGCCCGGAAGGTCCCGGTGCACTACCTGGTCATCCCGGGCGAGGGCCACGGCTTCTCCAAGAACGAGAACCGCCTGGCGGCCTTTCAGGTCACGGACCGCTTCCTCGACCGCTACCTCTTCGGCGATACTTCGGTGGAGGTCATCGCCGGAGGTCAGTGATGCCGCGACGCGAGCGGCGATAGCTTCTTTCGGCCAACTCCCTCCGAGTTGCGGTATTCAGCTGGGCGATGTCCCGCCCGTTACCCCTGCTATTCCTCGCCTTGCTCGGCTGCTCCACCGGGGTCGAGGACCTCCGGCCCGTCGACGCCTCCACCACCCCAGATGCGGGGATGCTCGACAGCGGCCCGGTCTGCCCGCAGTCGTGCCCGGCGGACCTCCACTGCTCCGCGCAGCAACAGGACTGTGTATGTGTGGTGCGAGACTGTTTTGGGGCCGGAAATCCGGCGCGGATCGTGCGCTGGTGCAAGACGGGGGTCTGGATCGAGCCGACCGACCAGTGCTGGCTGCCCCCCGACGCGGGCCCTGAGCCGCTGCTCGACGCAGGCTCGCTCCCGGACGCGGGGCCGCTCCCGGCCTGCGTGACCGGTACGATCGGGGTCTCTTTCAGCGTCTCGCGTGAGCCGGGCGCTGGTCAGGCGCTCGAGCTGCTGGAGGGGCCGGTCCGCATCACCAGCGGGGCTCCGAACTCGAACACCTTCCACCTGCTCTTCGACAGCGGCGAGGATCGTTTGGTCTTCGCCCAGGGTATTTCGTTCTTCGTCCCTTCGGGCTCGCGCTTCTTCGCGCGTCTCCAGGATGATCCCTTCCCCTTCAACCCACAGGCGACGCTGCTCCTGCGGACCGTCGACGCCAGCGGCGCGCCCGGGGCCCTCGCGCTCCTCGCTTGGTCGGTGAGCTCGACGCCGCTCCCCAGCATCCCCGAGGTGGAGCTCAGCGACGAGGAGCTCGCTTGCGGTTGGTCCGAGACCTGTCAGGACGTCCGCGGCGTGGAGCTGATCGCCCGCCTGGCGAGCGGGCGCGTGCTGCGCGTCCGGCCGCACGATCTCAGCTTCGGCGACGGGCTCATCATCAGCAACGGTGACGCCTTCAACGCCTTCGGTCCGCCGCGGTGCTCGGACACGGTTGGGCGGGGACGCACGGGCTTCGTTCGGCCGCTGTAGCCTTAGTTGCCCCCGCCCGGCGGCGCCGGCGGCACGATGATGATCACCGCCCGCGTATCCAGCACCGTCACCCCGTCGCCCACCACGTCGATATAGGCCCTGAAGAGCTGCGGATCCGGCAGCTCTGGCCGGCAAGGCTGTCCGCTCGCGGCCAGGTTCTGCGCGTTGACGTTGAAGCTGAGCGCCGTGCCCGGCGTGACGTTCTCGAAGCTATCCATCACGCCTACGGGAGGCACCAAGTCGACGATGCGCGGCATGGGCGAGCAGCTTCCGGCCGGGGTGGCCGAAACCGGGATCACGCCGTGGAGGAAGCAGGTGGTGTCAAAGCCGGTCGCCATCAGCTCGACCGGATCGGGCCGCACCTGAGTCGTGACCGTGAAGGTCGAGAACCGCGCCAAGGCCTGGACGCCCGACACCAAGGCCTGAGAGAGACCGCTGCCGTCGTCGGCGATCTGGAAGGACAAGGAGCAGCGCCCGTCGGCGTTGGTGGCCACGCCGGTGCCGTTGATTCCCGTGCAGCACTGGTTGGCGGCGCAGCCGGCAGGGCGACCCGCGCCGAACTGATCCCAGGCGCAGGTCGGCACTACCGCGCCGGTCTCGGTCGCCATGCCGGAAGGGAAGACCCACGGCGAGAGCGTGCTATTGCAAGCGCTCACGCAGGCGGTGGGAGACGCGGGCGCCATCGACTGGGCGAAGGGCACCAGCGCGGTGGCGGTCTGGCGGGTGTTGCCGTCGTCATTTCGGCACTGGGTGATCGCGGTGCTGTAGGGCGCGCCGTTCACCGAGACCTCGAGCCAATAGTACCCGGTGCTGAGGCCCCCCGAGCCGTTGAAGTCCGGGTCGTTGTAGGAGCTGAGCGCGACATAGTAGGTGCCGGCCGCGCCGACGACGAAGCTGAGATCGGTATCGGTATTGGTGGTGGCGATATCATCGGCCGCGGCCAGCAAGGTTCCGGCGGAGTCGAAGATCCCGGCCACGGTGTCGAGGCCGTTGCCGATCTCCAGGGCGTAGCTGCGCACGTGGATCGTCGCGTTGGCGCTGGTGGTGACCACCGAGTACCAGTCGACGTCGGTGCCGACCGGCGCCTGGATCGTCCCAAAGAGCCGCGGCGTCGCGCGGGTGCAGACCTGGGAGTAGGCGTCGTGCGGCAGCCGCGCATTGGCGATGCCGATGATGCGGGCCCCGATACCCGCCACCGCGTTGGCCGCGACGCTGGTGTCGGGCGCCGCGATCGCTGCGTTGACCGCCACATAGTCCGGCCGTTGGTGGGCCGGGGCGTCGGTGACGTGGACGATGATCGGCAGCGCGTCATTCCTAAAGCCCACGCCGCCGATCGTGCCGTCCGCGACGCCGGGGACCCGGTTCAAGGCGGGGTTGAAGGCCGCCACCGATCCGCCCGGCCAGCTCAAGCCGGCGCCGGTCGCGATCTGGTAGAGCGAGGGGAGGCCAGCCTCCGGGAGATCGAAGCCGTTGCGCGTCGCCAGCTGGTTCACCGCGTTCTGCGCGGCGACGCGATCGGTGGTCACGCGGGTGCGGAGCTGGAAGGGGACGTCGCCATCGGCCGGCTCACCAAAGGGGTTGATCGGGTAGTCCTCGAAGGAGGAGACCGCGAAGGCGGAGTCCGGGATGACCGCCGCGATCCCCGGGATGATCGAGGTGGAGAGCGCGTTCCTGAGGTTGGTGATCTCCTCGCCCATGGAGCCGGTGGTGTCGACCTCGATGGCCACGTCGGCGCGATCGAGGCCCGTGTCAGTGAAGTTGAGGGGCGCGGTCTGTAGCGGTCCGTTCGGCGGGAGCACGAAGTAGAAGCCGGTGATGCCGCTGGCCGCGCTGCAGGGGTTGCTGCCGAAGGCGATCTCCGCCGGGTCGACGAAGCCGTCGTTATCGCTGTCGGCCAGGAGCCGGTTCGGTCCGGCGGGGCAGCCGGGCTCTTGGCCGTCGGCCAGCCCGTCGGCGTCGGAGTCGACGTCGAGATAGTCGGGGATGAAGTCGTGATCGGTGTCGAGCGGCGGAGTGCCGAGGTCCGAGTCACCGGCCTCGGCGGCGTCGGGGATCGTGTCTCCGTCGGAGTCGAGGTCGCGATAGTTCGGGATCTGGTTGTTGTTGGCGTCGCCGACGCCTTCGGTGAGGTCGAGGATCGCATCACCGTCGCTGTCGAGATCCCGATAGTCGGGCGTCAGGTCGTTGTCGGTGTCGCGGGCCGCGGTCAGCAGATCGCTGTCGCCGGCCTCCACCGCGTCGAGGATGCCGTCGTTGTCCGAGTCCAGATCCAAGCGGTCGAGGGTGGTGTCGCCGTCCGTGTCGGCCGTCCCCTCATCATGATCCGAGATGCTGTCACCGTCGGAGTCTAGGTCCCGGAAGTCTGGAGTGCCGTCCACGTCATGGTCGGGCGGGAGCGTGGTCAGGTTCTGATCGCCGGCCTCCTCGAGATCCGAGAGCCCATCGCCATCGGCGTCGGTGTCGAGGAAGTCGGGCGTCAGGTCGCCGTCCGTATCGACGCTGCCTTCATCGGCGTCGGCGATGAGATCCCCGTCCGAGTCGGCGTCGAGGAAGCTCGGCGTGCCGTCCAGGTCGGGGTCGCTGGCGCCCTCCACGCTGTCCTGCAAGCCATCGCCGTCGGCGTCGGGGTCGACGAAGTTCTTCTGACCGTCGGAGTCGGCGTCGGCGGAGCCCTCGACCTGATCGGGGATGCCGTCGGCGTCGCTGTCGAGGTCGAGATAGTTGGGCGTGGTGTCGTTGTCGGGATCGGAGGTCCCCTCGATCATATCGGGGATGCTGTCTCCGTCGCTGTCGGCGTCGAGGAAGCTGGGCGTGGTGTCGTTGTCCGGATCTCCCGTCCCCTCGATCATATCGGGGATGCCATCGCCGTCGCTGTCCTCATCGACATAGTTGCCGCGGCCGTCATGATCGACGTCGCCCGCGCCTTCGGTCATATCCGGGATGCCGTCGCCGTCGGAGTCGCTGTCGCGGAAGTCGGGCGTGCCGTCGCGATCGGTGTCACGGGGCGGGGTCGCTGGGTCGCCGTCGCCGGCCTCGACCGAGTCGAGGATGCCGTCGCCGTCGGAGTCGCTGTCCATGCTGTCGGGTGTGCCGTCGTGGTCGGTGTCGACCTGGCCATCGCCCTCGTCCGCGTCGGAGATGCCGTCGTTGTCTTGATCGGGGATCGTTACGCCGCTGTCCGGGAAGCCGGCATCGGCGCCGGTGTCGGGCGGGCCCACGTCGATCGGCTCGGCGTCCGGTGCGGCCGCGTCCTCTGCGAAGCCGAGGTCGACGGGCTCGGCGTCCGGGAAGGCGTCGGGCTGAAAGCCGAGATCATTGTCGCCCGCATCGGCGATCGGCAGGACGCCGGTGTCCGCTCGCCCGTTCGGCGCAGGCTCATTGGAGCAGGCGAGGAGGAGGCAGGCGAGGAGGGGGCCCCAGCTTCGGGGGCGCGAGTACAACGGGGCCATGGGCCCCACGAATCCTCGAGAATGTGTGGAAAGATCAAGCTCGCCGAAGGGCGGGCGAGCGCGTCGGGTCTAGACCGGCTGCCCGCTGGGCGGAACGCCCGGAACGCTGGCGTGCGGGACGCCCATGCCGTCGCCGCGCTTCTTGGGATCGCCGAAGCGCTTCTTCAGATCCACCGGGGTGGTGTTCATGATCTCGCGCAGCGCCTTATCGAAGCGCACCTTGTTGGCCGCGATCTCGCGGAGCGCGAGGACAGGGGCCTTGTTCTTCTGGTGCTCGACCAGCGGGGTCGCACCCTTGAGGAGCATCCGCGTCCGCTTGGTGGCCAAGAGGACGAGCGCGAAGCGATTGTCGACGTTGTCGAGGCAGTCCTCGACTGTGACGCGTGCCATGGGGTGTATGCGTAGAGAACCCCTGGCGCTTCGTCAACCTCTGCTTTGCTGGGGCGGGGCGGGACTCGGGGATCCCCGAGCCGGATGGGCCCTCTGGTCCCGTGTGGCCGGCGGAAGCAGCTCAGTACAATCCCAGGCCGATGCGTCGCCTTCGTTGGGTAGCTTTGTTCGTCCTGCTCGTGGGAGCCCTGTATTTGGGTTGGTCGAGAGCGCTGCTTGAGCGCCAACCCTCGGCCAGCGCCACCGGCGCCCTTGCCGCCGCCAATGCGGCGGCACGCGCCGCCGAGGTTCGCGCTCTTCATGCCCGCGCCGCTGGCCCAGGGCTGCTCCTCGCGACCCCAGCGCTGCCCTCCACGCCGCCTGCGGACCCCGAACCGAGCCCCACCGAGGTGAGCACCATCCACGGCCTCGTCCTCGAGCGCGGTCAGCCAGTGGCCGGCGCGAGCATCACCTGCACCGGAGCGGGTGCCGAGCAACAAACCCAGAGCGACGCCGACGGCGCGTTCCACTTCGCTGAGCTGGCGCCAGGTCAGGTCACGGTCCGCGCGCTCGGGCCTGGGGGAAAGACGAGCCAAGCGGTTCGGCTCGAGCTGTACGTTGGAGTTCAAGAGCTCCGCCTCGAGCTGGAAGCAGGCTGCGATCTCAGCGTCGACGTCAAAGACAGCGAAGAACGGCTGATCCCCGACGTGTACGTCCACGCCTCGCGCTTCGCCTCGGCCGAGGACATGCGCCAAGCCGAAGCGATGAACGCCAACGCGGGGCCGAGCGCGCTCTACGAGCTCAGGACCTCCTTCACGAAGCAAAAGCCCAAGCCGCCTCCGACCGTCTTCATCGCGCGCGCCGCCGCGCCCCAGGGCGTCGTGTCGCTCCAGGCCCTGCAGCCGGGCGCGTACGAGGTCGCCGCGGTCAGCCTCAACTACGGGGTCCTCGAGACCTACGTGGAGCTCTGCCCGCCGTCGGGCACGACCAAGCGCAAGATCCGCTTTCCCCTGGGCACGTCGATCGAAGGCCGCGTCGTCGACTCCGCTGGGAAGGCGATCGCTGGGGCGGACGTCCACGCTTATCTCGACGGTCGACGCGGCATTCAAATCCCCACGATGGCCAGGACCTCCGACGATGGGCGCTTCGTCGTGCCACACGTGGAGGCGGGCCGCTGGCGCCTCGAGACCAGCGCGCCGCACTACCCAAGGTCGGTCACCGAGCTCGAGGTCCCCGTCGGGGGTCGTCGCGACGTTCGCTTGGTGCTCCTGCCGGGCCGCACGATCCGCGGCCGGGTCGTCGACCACCGGGGCCAGCCCGCGCCAAAGGTCTGGAAGGTGTGGGCCGCGATCGTGCCGGGAACGCAGAAGGTCAGCGACGAACCCACCGAAGGTCTGAGCGACGCCGAGGGGCGTTTTGAGTTTGAAGACCTGGAGCGCGACGGGATCTACGAGCTGTGGGCCACCGGAAAGGACGACAGCTTCAGCCGACCGCAGCGGAGCACCGCGCGCGTGCGGGTCGCCCCCAGCGTCTCCGAGGTGGTGCTTCCGCTGAGCGCGGTGGGCAAGGTCCAGGGAACGGTCGAGCTCTCGGGCGGCGGCACCAGCGCGAGCTGCATGGTCGTGGGGATCGAGCCCGTCTCTTGCGCCGACGGTAGCTTCGCGCTCGAGCTGGAGCCGGGGGAGCAGGTCCTCAAAGCCCAAGCGGACGGCTACGGCACCGCCTATGCGACGGTGCAGGTCGAGGAGGGCAAAGAGGTCCGCGTCGCGATCCGGCTCGAGCCTTCCCGGAAGCTGACGGTGACCGTGGTAGACGCGCGCACGCAGCGGCCCATGCCGGGCGTCCACGTGCGCTGGAGCGTGCGGCCCGAGGCCACTGGCCCCAACCTCGCCCAGCAGAGCATGGACGACCTGATGGAGCAGACGATGAATATGAGGGTGCGAAACCTCACCGACGCGCAGGGCCGGTCCACGAAGATCGCTCCGAGCGACGTCGGCTACTGGGTCAGCGTCGACGCGCCGGATTATGCGCCCAAGACCGGTGAGCTCGGGGGTTCTCTCGGAGATGACTTGGTCCTGGCCTTGGAAGGGGTGATGACGGTCAGCGGTGACGTCGTGCTGCCGCCTGAGCTCGAGGGCGGCTCGATCTCCTCCGGGCTCGGCACCGAAGGCGGGTACGGCCTCCACAGCATCCCAGATGGGCACTTCTCGCATCCCCTCGCGACCTCCGAGGTTGGGCATTACCGGCTGCTGGTGCGGGTTGAGCTCTCAGAGAACTTGGCCGTGATGATGAGTCAGCCCATCGAGGTCCCCGCCGGGGGCTTGCGCGATCTGCGCCTGGTGATCCCCATCGGCCAGGCCAGCGCCAGCTTCGACCTGCGGGGCGCGGAAGGGCCGGGGGGGCTGAAGCTGAAGCCCTCTTTCACTCTTCAGTCCTTGGATCGGCCCGAGCTCAGCTATGAGTCCTCCTACGATCCGCGCGGACCGCTGCAGTTTCGCCAGGGACTGCTGGTACCCGGCAACTACGCCCTGCGCGTCGGGCGCGGGCGCCAAGCCGCGACCGAGCAGAAGGTCGTCTTGGTCGCGGGCCAAGAGGCGCAGATCAAGCTAGAGAAGTAGCCATGGACGATTGGGAGCCCCCCGCACCTTCGCGCCCCCGCGGGCGGCCCTCCACCGCCGTAGTGTTCCTGAGCATCTTGGTGCTCATCGGCTTTGGCTCGGCGGCCTACTTCTACTTCCGGGGCAGCTCGCCTCCTGTCCCGAGCGCAGCCTCCGCCCCGCTCAGCGACGCTCCCTTGGCGAGCCCTCCGCCAACACCTGCGGCCCCGGAGGCCCCGTCCACGCCGCTCCCGGCGGTCGATGGTGAGACGCTCCT
>Ga0154020_10003335_pt1 | contig 19354 bp, 14 predicted proteins | sample Klosneuvirus_201_FD_109709 | JGI IMG/M metagenome (GOLD analysis project Ga0154020, IMG submission 109709) | Active sludge microbial communities from wastewater, Klosterneuburg, Austria - Klosneuvirus_20160825_MG | ecosystem: Engineered > WWTP > Aerobic digester > Activated sludge | place... | reverse complement strand
CGCGCATCACCACGCCCATGCCGCCGCGGCCGAGTTCCTTCACCGGCTCATAGCGCGTCAGGGGTGACCCGCCGGCGCGCACGCGCTCGGTGAATGATTTGTCGCCGGCGGCGTTACCGCGCGTCGTTTCGGTGCTCAGGTTCACGCTTTGAACCGGCGTTCCCGTGAGGTGCTCCACTTTGCCGATCACGCTGGGATGCTCCTTGTCGGCGTCGAGGTGAAGCAGTGTCTCGCCGCCCACGGAAATCACGCCCGCGTTGATATCAAGCAGCGTTTCGTTGCTATGGGCTTGCGGCTTTGGGTCTTCGGGCATGGCGGGCCTCACGGAGCGCCGTGAGTATAGACTTGGTGCAACGAAGGTCACGGGCAAGGGGCGTCAATTTCATACTGTGGCCCGCAGGCACTTTTGTTCTTGCGCCGCTGATGTATGAACAGGGCGCGCAAACGAAGTGTGCAAACAATTCAACGGGAGATCCTCATGTCGGTATCAGTCGGGCACAAGGCGCCGGCGTTCTCAGGCAAGGCCTGCGTAGGCGGTGCGTTCAAGGACATCAAGCTGGAGGACTACAAGGGTAAGTGGGTTGTGCTCTACTTCTTCCCGCTTGCGTTCACAGGGGTGTGAGGCACTGAAGTTCCTGGGTTCCAGGACAAGCTGGCTCAATTTGAAAAGCTCAACGCGGTGGTGATTGGCTGCAGCGTGGACTCCGTCTATGCGCTGAAGGCCTGGGTTGACAGCGGGCAGCTGGCGAGCGCCGTGAAAACCATCGATTACCCGCTGCTCGCGGACCTGACCAAGAACATCGCACGCGATTATGGCGTGCTCAATGAGCACACGGGCTTTGCCGTGCGCGGCACGTTCCTGATCAATCCCGAAGGCCTGTTGATGCAGTACAGCGTGAATTCGACGCCTGTCGGGCGCGACATTGACGGCGTGCTGCGCGAATTGGCGGCGCTGTCCACGGGCAAGCCCTGCGCGGCGAACTGGCGCAGCGGCCAGGCCACCATGTAAGTGCTGGCGCGACGAAGGCCTCCGTGATGCAATGGCGCGCGGAGGCTTTGTGGCTCATCTTGACGCGTCAACGGTTGTCATCGAGAACATCCGGAAGATCGCCACCCTGGCGACGCCGGATGTTCTTGAAGGCGACCTGGCACTTGGCGTTCGCAAGGGCAGAGTGCGTTACCTGGGGCCGCGCGCTTTGCTTCCGCCCGAGTTCACCAACGCCGCGCGCTTTGATGCCGGCAAGCGCCTGTTGACCCCCGCGCTGATTGACTGCCACACGCACCCCGCCTTTGTAAGCGCCCGCGCAAGCGAATGGGAATTAAAACTCGCCGGCGTGAGCTACGAGGAGATCGCGGCCCGCGGCGGCGGAATTTTGTCCAGCGCGCGAGCGGTGGCGGCGGCGGACAACGGCACACTTTCAAGCGCGACGCTGCGCAATCTCTCGCTGCTTAAGGCCCACGGTGTGGGCGTTGTGGAAGCCAAATCCGGTTACGGGCTTTGCCTTGAACACGAGCTGCGCCAGTTGCGCGCCATTGCCCATGCCGGCGACGCCGCCGAGATCAAAACCGTGGGCACATGCCTGGCCGCGCACTCGCTGCCGGAAGACCGGCGCGGCTCACCCGAACTGCGCGAACATTACTTGCGCGAGGTGTGCGAGGAGATTCTGCCACAGGCCGCAAGCAGCGCCCTTGCGACACGCGCCGACGTGTTCTGCGAGCGCGGCGTGTTTACACCCGAGGAAACGCGGCGCATCGGACAGGCCGCCAAGTGCTGCCGGCTGGCGCTGACCGTGCACGCCGACCAGTTATCGCACAGCGGCGGCACGCGCGTGGCCTGTGAACTTGGCGCCCAATCGGCCGACCACCTGGAATATGTGGATGACGCAGATATTGCCGCCATGAAGGCGGCTGGCGTCGTAGCCGTGCTTTTGCCGGGCAGCACGTTTTTCCTGCGCCAGAACCAGTGGGCGCCCGCACGCCGGCTGATAGAAGCGGGGGTGCCTGTAGCGCTGGCGACGGATTTCAATCCCGGTTCCAGCCCAATCTGCAACCCGGCATTCATCATGCACCTTGCGGTCAAGCATCTGGGCATGACACCGCGCGAGTGCCTGGCCGGTTTCACGCGGCACGCGGCCAAGGCGCTGGGCCTGAGCACAGAAGAGTGGGGTATCATCACGCCGGGTTCGCGCGCGTCTTTTGCCATTTGGGACGTCGAGAATGCGGTGGAGTTGCCGTACTATACTGGAAGCAACCTGTGCGCCGGAGTGATCACATGCCAAGGATGGCGGGATTAGCGCTGATGCTGGGGGTTTTGCTCGCGGCGCCACTGCACGCCGACGACCAGGCTGCGGAAGTCGCAGACCAGATTTCGAAGCTGGGCTCTCCTCAATGGGAGTTGCGCGAAAAGGCGCAACGCCGGCTGGTTGCCATTGGCGAACCCGCGCGCGAAAGCCTGCGCGCAGCCCTGGATCACAAGGATCTTGAAGTGCGCTCGCGCGCCTCCGCCGCGCTGATTGAGATCGGGGAGACATTTGCCTTTGCCCTGGCGTGCGCCAAAGACAAGACGGAAGGGCGCCGCGAACACGGACACGATGCGCTTCTGAATCTGTTCCGGCTCGACAAAGACGACGCGCTGGTGCGCGTGAGCCTTGACGAATTCAACCGCTACAACAGCTACAACCGCCGCCGCGACTCAAGCTACGCGATCTCCTGCCCTCCGGAACTGGCCATCGCCAGTGCTGAAGCCATGACCGGCTTTCCGGTGCTGGTCGCCGCCGCCGCGCAGGGTGCGTGGCAAACGGTGATGCAGACAAGTTCAGTATCCCTCGACTTCAGCAATGGCATCGATCAGATTCACTTCGTGGCTGCGCAATTCAATGAAATGATGACGCGCGCCCTGGGCAATCAGGAAGCGGCGGGTCGCGCACGCGCCAATGCGCTGCCGATGCGCATTGGTCAATTCAACTTCGTTCTGGTGACGACGCTGGCCGACGAAAGCAACCCCGCCGGCAGCGCCACCGATCAACTGCTGGCCGATTTCATTGCGGGCGGCGTTCCGGGCGTGCGTACCGCCAGGATGCTCGCAGCCGGGCTGACCAGCGACCCGGCGGCGAGCCAGCGCCTGATTGCGGAGTTCACGGCACAGGCCGTCGATTCGCCCCTGGCCGTGGTTGCCCTTCATTGCGAGCCCGACGACAGCACTCGCGCGCAGATTGCCCGGGCGGTGAAACCCCGATTGGCCGCGTTTCTCGCCGGCCGCGACTGGATCGCGCTGGAGACTGCGGCGCGTGTGCTGGCCCACCTGGATGCGACGGAACGCGCGGCTTTGCTTGATCCCATCGTTGCAAGCAGCAACGATTCCTTGCCCTTTGTAGCCGCGTTATGGTGTGCGCGAGGCGACACACTCTCATCACAGGCTCGGGCCCGTGTTGCCCAGTGCGTGAACAACCGGCAGGACGGCATTGCTTCGTGTGCCGCGCGCTGGATTGCCGGCGCCAAGACCGTCAGTGATGACGAGCTGGCAATGGTCTGGAAAGCAGCCGAAGCGATGCCGCCGGGCAGTGCATTCTTCAAGGAGGCCCTGGTGCTGATCGGGCGCAAGGATGTAAGCCCGCGACTGGTCGCGCGCGCACGAGAAGCACTGACCAAGAATTTCGAGACGCAGATCGCGCTTGCCGCCACTGTGCTCGTTGGCAATGCCAATGACGCCGACCTGGCGCTTGTGGTGAACAAACTCTGGAATCTGCAGAACAATGCGCTGGTCAAACGCCTGTGTCACTTGTTCACCGACGCCGCCGAATTGAGTGAAGCACCGTTCACGAAGTTCAGCGACGGCCTGTGCGACACGGATGCCAACCGGCGCCGTCGTTATCTGCGCGCGCTGCGCAAGTGCGCGCCCGCATTGCGCGAAAAGCTGATATCGGCGGCTGAGAAGAAGCTTGACGCGCTTCCCGCCAAAGACACAACCGCCATTCCCAAACGCTCGGCACGCCTGGCATTACTTGGCCTGAAGGCCGGTGCTGGCGATGCCAAAGCCCTGGAAGACCTGCTGGCCGTGACAATGGGAAATGATCCCGCCGACGTCACCAAGGCAGCCGCCGCCGCGCTGGTCGATGCCTTGAACACTGAAGGGCTCAACCAGACGCTCAGCGCCATCAAGAAACGCAACGCGGCCAAGTTCAACGAAATCGCCACGGTGGCGCATCTTGAGCAATGCCGACGCGCCGTCGAGAACGACGACAGCGAAGCCTTCCGGGCTGCAGAGTCACGCGTGAATTCTCTTCAGTCGCGCGGCGGTAACTGGCAGATCATGCAGGAACTTCAAATGATGGCGGCCGAACTCAGCATCAGCTCAGACGCCGATGCCCGACGGCTGCTTCCACGGTTTCCGCGGTTAAACGCACTGACCGTCGATTCAAAATGAACGTGACGGGCAAAGTTTGCTGAGCACGCACTCGCCGCACTTCGGGCTCTTGGCGGTGCAGACGGTTCGCCCAAACGTAAGCAGATTGTGGTGCAACGCGTAGGCATGACCCGCCGGCACCATTTCGCGAAGCTGCACGAACGTTTTGTCGCGAGCCGCATTCGTATTGACGATGCCAAGCTTGTTGATGATGCGGTGCACATGCGTGTCCACGGGGCAGAGGTCGGCGCCGCAGGCTTCAATCATCGTTACAGCCGCAGTCTTGATTCCCACTCCCTTGATGCGCGTCATCTCGGCCATGGCGTCATCGAGGCCGCGCTTTTCAATAACGCGCTCGAGTGCAAATCCGAAGGGCACAAGCCAATTCAGCACTGCAAGAATGCTCGCGGCCTTTGCGCCGGGTAATCCCGCCACGCGAATATGATCGGCCAGTTCATCGGCCGATAGGCGCGCCACGGCGGGCCACTGGGGCGGCGCGACGGCGCCCGCAGCATTGCTCAGGCGCAACTTGATCTTGTCGATCTGGCCGTGTTCATCACGCGGCAAGGTGCCGGGGCGCGAGTTTCCAGCGGGGAAATTCCGGGCAAGATTCTGGTAGGCGCGCAGAGCGTTGGCATCGTTCGTGTTCTGGCTCAGGATAGTGAGCACGAGAACCTCAAGCGCATCCTTGGGACCATCCCAGATGGGCTTCCCGAGGTTTTGCTCAAGAAGATTGATTACGGCCAGCAAACGCTTGCGCGGGTCTTTGATTGCGCTTTGTGCCAGCGTTCGCCGGGGCGTTCCCTGGCGCTTGAGGGGTGTGGTGCGTGCCGGCATGTTTCTCCAAACAAAACGCCCCCTGTTCGGGGGCGGTTTGCTTGGAGCGGGTGATGGGGTTCGAACCCACGACATTCACGTTGGCAACGTGACGCTCTACCACTGAGCTACACCCGCAACGGGGCGCGAATGATATCGCCCGCCTCCCACGTGTAAAGGGGCGGCTGCAACATGAATGCCAGCACCATATCGCCACATGACAGCTTCAAATCGCACTGAACGCACTTCCCCAAGGCCCCGCCAACGGTTAACATAGTCACTCGGCCCTCTTTAGGTCTCAAGCGAAACGGTTATGGCGGACGTCATCAGCTTCTCGTGCAACCACTGCGGCATGCTCTACCGCGTTCCATTTGCGCAAGCTGGGAAGATGGTGCAGTGCAAGCAATGCAAGAACAACATCAGCGTGCCCACGCAGTCGCAGTTGGCCGCGCCGGGAATGCTTGAAACCAGCGTTGAAATGAACGCCGGCGAGCAGGTGCTGCGCAAGGAAACTTCCGCACGAAACGCCGCCGTGCCGCGGCCTTCCAACCGTTCCACGCGCATTTCATCGGGGCGCAGCAGCCCCGTGGGCGGCGTTGCGCCGGGCGTGACGCTGCCGCAGATTGTTGCGCCGCCGCAACAGAAGAGCATGGCGCCTGTGATCATAGGGGTGGCAGCGCTCGTGGTGGTGGGAGCACTGGTCACATTGATCATAGTGCTGGGTACCCGTGGGCCAGGTTCAAGCCCAAAGGTCTCTGGGGGCAATGCCGCGGCCGACAAGCCCAAGGCGGAACCCGTGGCCTTGACCGAATCCGACAAGATCCGTCGTGAACTGGAAGATCCTTCACTCAACGCTGATAGGGCGCTGGCGATTTACCGGCGCGGCCAGGCGGCAAAACTGACAAAGGCCGAACTCTCGGACATCGCGCGCCGCGTGCTCAACAAGCTGTTCGACGAGAACGGAGCAAGCTACGGCGGCGCCCAGTTGCTGGCGTTGATCGATGAATTCACGGTCTATGACCTGCAGGCGGAAGCGTTGCGCGTGGTACGGGTCGTCGTCGCGCGCGAGGCGGAATCATCACCCGACGGAAAGCCCAATGATTCTTTCCTGCGCATGCAGAAGATGCTCGGCCGCGAGAAGTTTGACTTCGCCGACATGCTCAAACGCGCGCAGGCCATGGTCGAGGCGGAACAGGAAGGGGCGCCAGAGTTGCTGGCCGAAACGACGGCCTCTTCGAAAGCAGCCACCGACGGATGGGTGGAGCGCGCAGAAGCCGAGAAAGTGCGCGCACAGGCCGCGCGGCTGGCTCAGCTCGAGAAAGCCCAGCAGGATCTGCTGCGAGACAACCCTACGCTGATCGCCGATCGCGAGCGCCTCAAGAAGTTCCGTACGGAACGCGCAGCACGGGCCACCGCCTGGACCTACGTGACAACGCAGCGCTTCATGTTCTACGTTCAACTGACCGAGTCCGAACGCAAGAAGGGCAAGCAGGGTGAAACAGAGGCCCGCGAGCGCATCAATTCACTGGAGCAGATTTCCTCGCGCCTGGGCGATGCCTTCATGACGGACTGGGTGGAGCCTTTAGGCTTGAAGCGCTCGCTGCCACAGGCGCTAAGTGCTGAAGAGCGCGAAAAGCAGCTGATTGAAATTGTCGTTTGCCGCGATGCCCGGTCGCTTGCCAACTATGCCAGTTACATCGGCGAAACGGTCGAGGACGACGGCAGCGTGGTCGCCTTCTACACGCTCAAGTCGCAGCGCGTATGCGTCAGCGGCGAAGACCCGGCGTCGGTTGAAGACCTGGAGGCGGACTTCGCAATCAACCTTCTCTCGCTGCTCTTCAATTTCTACAGCAAGGATCCGTTGCTACGCGACGAGGACCAGAAAGACCGCGGCGTGATGCACACCATGCTGCTCGACCGCTCGCTGTTCCGTTGCATCCTCACGCCCATTCGAGCCGGATCACTGCGCGCCGCCACGGGCTCTCAGCGCGATTTCAATGACTGCCGCTTCTTTGACGAAATCGCGGGCCTGAACGAAATACTTGGCCGTTGGCGCAAGCCCTTTGCGCGCGGTGAAGACGGGCGCGGCATTGACTCTTTTGGCGGCCCGGCGTTTTCAGTGCGCAATCTTGTAGAAATTCGCAGCAATGAACACGCAACAGAGCTGCTGCGACAAAACCTGTTAAAGCTGCCCGGTATCAGCGAAGAACTTGCCAACAGCATGTCGCAGCCTTCCAACCTGAATCTCGTCGCAACATTCTACAGCGATGCACTGCTGTTGTTCCTTTACCACTTCCAGCGCGATGGAAAGCCCGTTTACCGTGAGGGCCTGATGAAGTTCATTGCCAAGGATCTTGACGGGCTCAAACGCGACGAAGCGCTCAAGGGGTTCGAGGAAGCGTTGGGTCTCAACGAAGCCAAGTGGAAGCAACTGGAAGAAGAGTTCGCGGCTCGGCAGAAGTAGCGCGGCTATTCCTTGAATTCCACCAGTTCCTGCGTGCTCTCCAGCGTCTCGCTTCGGCTGACCTGCTTTACCACCAGCCCACTGAACTTCTGGCTCGTCCAGGTGGTGGTTTTCGTGCCGCTGAAATCACCTTCGGTACGCAGGCATTCAAACGTGCCGGCCTTCACGCTGACTGTTTCAGCCACTGGCGCCGGCGCTGAGGCTGAACTGGGCACCTTCAACGGCAACTTGACAATCTGCGGCTCACTGCCCGGCAAGGGCTTCTGATCCGCGCCCAATTCAGTCACGCGATACTCCACGTCATTCTCGCCCACCCTCAGGATCTCAATGCGTGAATAGGTAACCGATTCGCCCGCGCCAAAAACTTTCACGGTATTTTTGATCGTCCAACTCCGGCCCTCTTTCATGTAAGCCTGAACCCTGTCGCGAATGTCCACCATCTCCGGCGCCTTGGGGCGGCCGTAGTTTACGGGAAGGCGGCAGGCGTTACGGGCCACGCGCGCGAGCATGGCCTCGCTGTAAGCGTCTACCCGCGGGCAATCCAGGCCCTGGTAACCCACGCGCTTGCCGCTCTCAAACTCCACAGCCAGGAACACGCGGTATCTTTCCTTGTTTACATCCAGCACCTGGGTTACGTCCGGCGCGCATTCCACGTAGAAATCCCATTGGCCCTCGCCCTTGCCTCCCAACCACTGCGCAACTCTTGCGGCATTGTCGTTGAAAACCGGCGCATGGACGTCGCTGAAATACAGGAAGTAGCGCACAGGCTTGCCGTCTTCGAGCTGCACTGGCGCAGGCGGCCACGAAATCAACGCGGCATGTTCGCCTTTTTCCACGCCCAGCCACTTGTCCCAGGCCCACGAGCGCCCCTTGAACTCGGGCGCAGCTTGGCGCTTGATCAGTTCACTGTGTCCGGTGCGCATCCGTTTGGGCACGTTGCCCGCGCGGACAAGCCCGCCTTCCAGTTTGTATTCGAGCGGCAAACGCGCCGACCAGGGCTCAAGGCTCACCGCAGGACTATTGCCAGCCTGTTGGGCCACGGGAAAGCCCTCGCCCCAGAAAGGCAAACGGGCGCCATCGGCGTATTCAACCGCCAGCCACAGGCTGTACTGGGCACTGTTGGGGTCATGTAACTGCGTCACGTCCGGCGCACAGAAAACCAGGTAGGGCCGTTGGCCCTCCCCACGACCTGAAAGCCACTCGCGCGCCTTGATTTCATCGCGCGTCCAGCCGTTGTCATCGCCGCTGAGCACAATGACCGAAATCGGACGACCATGCTGCGGGCTCGCTTTGGGCAGGAACCAGGAAATCACGGCGTCAGAAGAGCTCCGTTTGAGCGGTTTCCAGTTCTCGGAAAAGCAGGCCGATCCTTCGTAGAGTTCACACTGCCTCGCGGGAACGATTTCCCAAGAGCCAGAGGGCATCTCCACCGTAAGCACCACACCGGCGTGAAGTGCACCGGCAACGTACAACAGGGCAAGAATGGCTGCAGTTCTCATGGGCGACAGGTTAGGCGGCCCATTCCCGGGCGTCAACGCAGTTGCCAAGGGCAGGGGGCAAGCTAGAGTCAACGCTCCCCCGCGGTTCAACGAGTGTGCCATGAAACGACTGCTTTTTGCGTCGCTGGTGTTCATCGCCGTCACGGGCTGTGGTTCTTCTCAGCAGACTGTGTTCTCCGGCCCGCCGCGGGATTACGTCGAGACGATGGATCGCCTTACCTACGATATCGCGCAAGTGGACAAACACCTGATTGGCGCGCAGTACGACCTCGCCGAACAGGAGTGCATGCGCATCACCGAATACACAGCGCGCATGGGCCAGTTTGACCCCCTGCGCGTGGGCGACTCCAAAGACGACTACACCGAGTTTCTCGCCCAGTGCGATGACATGAACCGCGCCGCCGACCGCCTGCTCTATCTCACCCAGCAGCGGCGCAAAGAACAGGCCAAGGATCAGCTTGGCGTCGTAGCCGCGCGCTACAACCGCATGTCGCGCCAGTTCGGCCCCGGCAACGAGATCAGCCTCTTTGAGCGCCCCGCCGACAATTTGCGCGGCCTTGAAAGATACCGTTCAGACCTTCCGGGCGAGTACTCGCCTTCAAGGTAAACAAGGGGCGCCGCGGCGCCCCGCTTCATTGGAAAACGGGCCGCAGGGTGTAGAATTGGCCTCCACTGAACCAGCCCGGTTTGACCTCTTGGCGTTTGATTGGAGAAGCTATGTCGCTCCAGACCAGCTGCCCTTCGTGCAACAAAGTTTTCAATCTTCCGGACGCGCTGTTTGGCAAGCGCATCAAGTGCAAGAATTGCGGCGGCGTGTTCCGCGTTGGTGGCGGAGAGGTCGCCCCGACTTCCGACAGTTTTGACAGCCTGGCCGCCAGCGCTGCAACTCAGCCCGAACTGGAAGCTCAGCCGGACTCGGGCAACCAGCGCAAGATGCCCGGCGCCAAGCGCGTTGAAGGCATGTTCCCGACCCAGATTGAGGGCATGACCAACGTTCCGCCCCAGCCTGAAGCCTACTTCGGGGATCAGACGGAGTCGGACTTCGCCGCCGACGACACGCGCACTGACACTGTTTCCTCCGGAGATACGGTCAGCGACGCAATGCCGCCGGCCATTGATCAGACTTCGTTGGGCGTGGACGAAACCACCACGCTCCCCACGGACACTTCAGGCCTTGAGCCTGAACTCTCCTCCGGCGACACCGTTAGCGACGCCGTGCCCGGCATGAACGCAGCCGACCTGCCCCCCACCATGAACGAAGCCGCGCCCGCAGGAGAAGAAGCCGCACCTGCGCTTGACGTTCCCGAGATGGACGTTCCCGGCGACGAAGAACCGGAAGGCAAGCAACTCAAGCTGCCCGGCAAGGGCAAACTTCCCGGCAAGGGCAAACTCGGCAAAAAGGAAACGAAAACCCTCGACAAGAAACCGCCGCTCCCCGGCAAAGGCAAGTTACCCGCCGGTCGCAAGGCCAGCGAAGCGCCCGCAGGCGCCAGGAAGTCCGGCAGCAAGCTGCCGATCCTCTTGTTCATGCCTCTGTTGCTGGTGATCATTGGCGCGGCTTTGGTGCTGTACGTGCCGCAGGTGCGCACGGCGCTGAAGCTGAACGACAATGAGTTGGTGAACCAGATCGCGGCCAAGGTCGGCGCGGAGGTCACAAACAAGAAGAATGATATCGCGCAAACGCCCGAACAGCCCGAAGATCAACCGAAGGAGCAGCCCAAAGAAGAGCCAAAACCCGATCAACCCAAACCTGACGAGCCCAAACCCGACGAGCCCAAACCCGACAAGCCGGACGAGCCCAAGCCCGATCAGCCGAAACCCGATGAACCCAAGCCCGATCAGCCCAAGCCCGACAAGCCGCGCGATTCGGAATACAACGAAACGGGCTACGAGCATTTGCGTGCCGGCAAGCAGGGTATGTGGGCCGCGATGGAGACGAAGGGCAAGTTCAGCGGCAGTGAGATGCGCTCGATTTCGCGCTATGTTTTTGATCGCGTGGAGGGTGACGAAGCCTTCGGCAACACCGAAATGTGGGCGTTTATCGCCGGCATGGATCCGATCAAGTCGGAGTCCAAACTCGGCCCCTTGGCGTTGAAGTACAAGGCACCCGAAGGCGAGCAGCCCAAGCCCGAAGTTGAACCCAAGATCGAGAAAGGCAGCGAGACGATCACGCTCGCGGGCAAGGAATGGAACTGCAAGTGGATCCAGACAACAACCGTGCAGAACGGGAAAGAGACCGTGTACAAGGTTTGGATTGCCAAGGACAAGCTCAGCAATCCTGGCGTGGGCATGGCCAACGGCGGTCGCGCTGAAATCAAAGTTGAAATGAAAATGGGCGATGACTGGATGAATGCAGAGCTCATCGCGCTTGGCATGGCCGACGACGAGTTCAAGCTGCCCGGCGCTGCCGTAGAGCAACCCAAACCCGATCAGCCCAAGCCTGACGAACCCAAGCCCGAAGACGAAATGGTCGAGGTGACCATTCCCGGCGCCAAGTGGCTGCGCGACTGCCAGCCGGGAGACTGGGTGCTGGTGGAGATGCGCTCCAAATTCAGCGGCACCGAGAGAGTCACGTTCCAACGCATGTTGTTCGACCGCATGGAGCGCGAGGACGCCATCCTCTACCCCGAAGACTGCAATCCCGGGCAGGAGCCCTCGCGCGGCGGCGAACTCAAAGTAGCCACGCTCGACAAGAAAAGGAAAGTCAAGAAGTCCTCGGGTGAACAGCCCAAGTCAGACACGACCACCGGCGAAGAAACGATCAGTCTGGGCGGCCGCGATTTTGCCTGCACCTGGACGGAAACCGTTTCCGACCAAAGCAAATCCAGGAGCTGGCAGGTCAAGGACAAGTCCGACCCGCGCATGATCGGCCTGGCCGGTTACGGCTGGGGCACGGTGAAGAGCCATTCGACCTTTGGTGAAAACGAGAGCGGCTATGCCGTAATCGCCTGGGGCACCACAGAGGACGATTACAAAACCAAGCTGCCCAAACCGACAGTCGAGCAGCCCAAGCCCGACGAACCCAAGCCCGATCAGCCCAAACCCGACGAGCCCAAGCCCGACGACGACATGGTCGAGGTGCGCACACCCTCGCCCTACAAGCATCTGGCCAACCTCGACCCCGGCATGTGGGTCATCCTCGAGGAGAAGCACAGGGGCCACCTGCTCGATGACACTACATTCCATCTGGTCAAGTTCCGCACTCTCGACGGCGACTTCGCCGTGCTGAGCGTGGACAGCGTGACCTATGCAACCGGCAAGGAGCCCAAGCGGGAATCCAGCGAACTGCGCCTGAACACGGCCGACGACATCAAGAAGTACAAGAAGGGCGAAGAACCGGCACCCGAGGAAAAACCCGCGCCGACCGAAGAAACCATCAGCGTAGCCGGGCGCGATGTGCTTTGCCTGCTGGCCGAGTTCACAGAAGGCGACGAAAAGTGGAAAGCATGGACAGTCAAAACGCTGAGCAACGAACTCGCGCTGGCCGGACGCGGCAAGTGGCTTGGCACCGGCGCGGTGAAAATCGAGATCAACGCGGGCGAAATCCGCTACAGCGTCAGCGTTCACAGCCACGGCTCATCTCTGGAAGAGCCGAAAGTTCCCGAGCCCACCGTGGAGCAGCCCAAGCCCGATGAACCCAAGCCCGAAGACGAGTATGTCGAGATATCGATTCCAGGCGCCACATGGCTGAGCCAGTGCCAGGAAGGTGACTGGGTCATCATGGAAAACGTGAACAAGAACCTGGGCAGCGAAACCGTGAGCTTCACGCGCTACGTGTTCGTGAAGATCGACGGCGATGATGCCGTTCTGAACATGGAAATACACATGAAGGACGGCACCGCCATCCCCGGCACCGAAGCCCGCGTGCGCGTGACCGACAAAGTCGAGCGCGTGAAAAAATCCGAGGTCAAAGAGCCTCCCAAGAGCACCACGGGCGAAGAAACGCTGAATCTAGGCGGCCGCGACTTTGTGTGCGTGTGGACGGAGATGACCACAGAGGGCGGCTACCAGGTCAAGAGCTGGACCGTCAAAGACAAGAACGACCCGCGCATGATTGGCCTGGCCAATGGCGGCTGGGCGACGATTCAATCCACGATGCACGGCGAAAGCTCAGGTACCGATATCAACAGCAAGCTCGTGGCCTTTGGCACCAGCGCCGACGATCACAAAGTGCACCTGCCCAAACCCACCGTCGAGCAGCCCAAGCCCGAAGACGAGTTCGTCGAGGTCACCATCCCCGGCGCGACGTGGGTGGCCAATTGCCAGGAAGGCGACTGGGTCATCATGGAAAACAGCTCCAAGGGTATCGGCCACTCCAACGTGAGCTGGATTCGCTACGTGTTCGTCAAGATCGACGGCGAAGAAGCCGTGCTCAACATGGAAATGCACATGAAGGACGGCACTTCCATGCCCGGCACGGAAGCGCGCGTTCGCGTCACGGACAAAATCGAACGCATCAAGAAAGTCGACGTCAAGGAACCGCCCAAGAGCACCACGGGCGAAGAAACGATCAACTTGGGCGGTCGCGATTTTGTGTGCGTCTGGACCGAGATGACCACGGAAGGCGGCTACCTCGTCAAGAGCTGGTCCGTGAAAGACAAGTCTGACCCGCGCATGATCGGCCTGGCAAGCGGCGGCTGGGGCATTATTCAAAGCACCATGCACGGCGAGAGCTCCGGCACTGATAACAACTCAAAGCTCGTGGCCTTTGGCAACAGCACGGACGACTACAAGAAACACCTGCCCAAGCCCGTCGTAGAACAGCCCAAGCCCGACGAACCCAAACCGGATCAGCCCAAGCCCGATCAGCCCAAGCTGCCCGACCCCAAAGTTGAAAAACCCGATCAGCCCACCAAGCTGCCTGAAAGCAAATGGCCCGCTTACGAACCTAAGCGGCCCGCGGAAGCCAAGTTCGGCAAGCCCAATGATTACTTCAACGAAGATTTCAATAACCCCAAGTACGATTGGGGCTGGCTGCCTGCGGGCGTGCGGCTTGTCAAAGGCACGCCGGATACGCCCGGCGCGCTGGAGATGGATGGCAACTCCTCGCTGCGCTTTGGCGGCAACGTCGGCGATTGCGAAGTGCGGCTTACCATCTGGCGCGACATGAGCGAAGCCGACCGTGAGAAGACCGGCACTGATTCCAAAGGCTACGAGGTCATGGTGCGCTGGACGGACAGCACGAATTACACCTCGCTGCAAATCCGCGCCGACGGCTACTACCGCATTATCCAAGTCAGCGGCACCACCGCCAAGACGCTCGTGGGCGACAGCAAGGGCGGCTACCTGCCCATCCCGCGCTGGAACAAAGACCTGGATTACGACACAGTCGTGCTCACTGTCCGCAAGGATTTCATCGGTGCCAGCTTCAACGGAAACCGCCTCGGCACGAGCAACGAAGCCGGAACCTCCACCGGCAACGTGGGCGTTCGCACCTTCAACAGCCTGAAGGCCGCCATCGAGAAACTGGACGTCAACGAGTAACGTCGCAAAACGCAAACCGGACGCGCTTGCGCGCGTCCGGTTTCGTTTTCTGCCGCCTACTCCCCCGCAAAATTGGGCGGACGCTTTTCCAAGAACGCGTTGAGGCCTTCGCGCATGTCCTTGGTGCTCGAAATCAGGCCGAACAGGTCGGCTTCGAGCGATAGACCCTGGCCGAGGCTGGTCTCCAAACCCCTGTTCAACGCCTGAATGCAGAACTGCACGGCAATCGGGCCACACTTGGCAATCTCGCCAATACTTGCCTTGGCCACACTGACCAGCTCTTCGACCTTGACCACCTTGTTAACGATGCCATGGCTCATCGCCGTAGCTGCGTCAATGCGCGCGCCGGTGCACATCATTTCGAGGGCCTTGCCGCGGCCAATCAACCGCGCCAAACGCTGCGTGCCGCCGTAGCCGGGAATGATGCCCAGCGTGGCTTCCGTCAAGCCCATGGTGGCGTTGTCGCTGGCGTAGCGCCAATGGCACGCCAGCGCGAGTTCAAACCCGCCGCCAAAACAGAATCCATTAATCGCGGCAATCACGGGCTTGGGGCATTTTTCGATGCCATTGAGGACGCGCTGGCCAAGCTTTGATTTCTCAACGCCTGTAATCACGCTTTGCTTGGCAAGCTCGGCGATGTCAGCGCCCGAGATAAACGAGTGCTTGGGCGGCTTTCCGGGCGTTTGCGGCAACGGGCCGCCGGTGATGATGATGCCGCGCACGGCCTTGTTCTCAACCAACTCGCGAACGCCCTGGCCAATCTCGGTGACCGTGGCGTCATTGAGCGCGTTAAATTTGTCCGGGCGCGCGACGTAAAGAACGCCGGCGGCGCCGTCGATTTCAATCTTGATGTTCTGATAAGTCATGATCGTCCTTTTCTCGGGAACCCCTTGTTAGGCGCCGCCAATGCAAAATTCAAAATGAAAAATTCAAAATCGACCGTAAATCGGTCCGGTCTATTTTGAACTTCTAATTTTGAATTTTGAATTGCCGCTACGCTGCTGCTTCCGGCGGCACCTCTGACTGCGGCAATTTCTGCATCTTGTGCGTCTCAAGCAGGTTCTGCTTGCCCGATACCACCTCGGCCGTTACCACGAAACGCCGCGGATCCTTGATGCCGGGCAGCTCAAACTGCGCGTCGAGCATGAACTTCTCGACGATGCCCCGCAAGCCGCGCGCACCGGTGCCGCGCTTGATCGCCTGATCGGCGATTTCGGAGAGGCCCTCGGGCGTGAACTCAATCTCGTGGTTGTGCATGCGGAAGAGCTTGCGGAACTGCTTGGTGATCGCGTTACGCGGATGCGTCAGTACGTGGATCAGCGTTGCGCGGTCCAGCTCATTGAGCGTGGAAATCACGGGCAGGCGGCCGATGAACTCGGGGATCATGCCGAACTTGACGAGATCCTCGGGCTCAAGCAACTGGCGCAGGCGATTGCGCTCGGCCACATCCTTGTCGTCGCGCGAGGAGCGCAAGACTGCCGCCGAAAGGTTGCTGGCCTCGGCAGCGTTTGCCTCGCGCTTGGCCTGGATGCGCATGGAGGTTTGACCCAGACGAGCCCGGATGAACTCCTCGATGCCCACAAACGTGCCGCCGCAGATGAAGAGCACGTTCTCGGTGTTGAAGTGAATATAGGTCTGCTCGGGGTGCTTGCGGCCTCCCTGCGGGGGCACGTTGGCCGTTGTGCCTTCCATGATCTTGAGCAGCGATTCCTGCACGCCCTGGCCGCTGACATCGCGCGTGATGCTGGTGTTCGAACTGGTCGAGTGGATCTTGTCGATTTCGTCGATGAACACGATGCCCATCTGCGCTTTGCGCAGGTCGAACTCCGCCGCCTGCAGCAGTTTCAAGAGCAGGTTCTCGACGTCTTCGCCAACGTATCCGGCTTCGGTCAGCGTCGTGGCGTCGCCGATGGCGAGTGGAACGTGCAGCATGTCAGCGAGCGTGCGGGCCAGCAGCGTTTTGCCGCTGCCAGTGGGCCCCACCAGCAGGATGTTCGACTTTTCAATCTCGACGTCATCACCTTCCACGCGCGGCTGCAGCAGCCGCTTGTAGTGATTATGCACGGCCACACTCAGCACACGCTTGGCCTGCTCCTGGCCGACAACGTGCTGATCGAGACCGGCTTTGATCTGCGCGGGCGTGGGCAGGCTTTCGATGTTCAGGTCGCCCAGCGGCTTTTGCGTGGGCTCCTTTTCCTGCTGTAGAATCGTGTTGCACAGCGCAACGCACTCGTTGCAGATGTACACGCCCGGCGGGCCCTGGATCAGTGAGTCCACCTGGCGGCGCCCTTTGGCGCAAAAAGAACAACGTTCCGGCGGTCTCGGAGGCGCGGCTGTGGGTTCTTGTCTCATGAATTCATTATAGCGGGTTGCGCGACGGATTTGGGGCGGAAACGAAGGGCGGCACGCCAGTGCCGCCCTAGGCCAACTATCAGTTGCTCGCCGGCTTCTCGCCGCCCTTGACGGCCTGCTCAATCACGTCGTCGATCAGGCCGTACTCCTTGGCCTCAATCGCGCTCATGAAGAAATCACGATCGGTGTCCTTCTCGATGACCTTGAGGGACTTCGAAGTTTCCTTGGCCAGAATATCGTTGAGGATCTTCTTCAGGCGCAGGATTTCTTTGGTCTGGATGCCGATGTCCATGGCCGTGCCGCCCGCACCGCCCCACGGCTGGTGAATCATGATGCGCGCATGCGGCAATGCATGGCGCTTACCCTTGGAACCCGCAGCCAGCAGCACCGCACCCATGGAGGCCGCCTGCCCAATGCACACCGTGGAAATTTCGCACTGCACATACTTCATGGTGTCGTAGATCGCCAGACCGGCGTTAACGTCGCCCCCGGGGCTGTTGATGAACATCTGGATGTCCTGGTTCTTGGCTTCTTTCTGCAGGAACATCAGCTGGGCCACCACCGCGTTGGCCATCAAGTCATGGATCACGCCCTGAATGAAGACAATGCGGTCTTCGAGCAGGCGCGAGTAAATGTCGTAAGAGCGCTCGCCGCGGCTGGTCTTCTCAATCACGAACGGGAGCGGATAGCCGGCGGAAATGGGTTCAGCAGTCATGGAAATCTCTCTTGGACACCACTGTAAATGACATCCCGGGAGCCCGGCCCGGTCCGTGACGTTGGGTTCTAGGTGTTGGTTTCCGGGAAAGCCACAAGTGCCTCAATCCCAAAACCTCGATCCTAAAACCCAGCACCGCCCACGTGATAACGGAATCGTTCCGCGGATCATTCCGGCTACGACGCCTTGTACTTCGCCTTCTGCCTCAGCAGTTTCAATACTTTGCGCGTGCGCAGTTCTTCGCGGATCCCCGGCAGCATGCCGCGCTGGTTCATGGTCTGGTAAACTTGATCCAGGGGCTGGCCAATCTGCGAAGCCAATTCCGCCACCTGGCGATTTAGTTCATCCTCGGTGACAACAAGGCGTTCCTTGCGCGCCAGTGCGTCAATGACGAAAGCCGTGCGCAACTGGCTCTTGGTGCGCTCGAGCCCCGCTTCCTTGTTGCTCTGAAGGAACTTCTGCACCTCTTCTTCGGGCGCTCCGTGCTGGTACATGCGATAGGCCTCCTGCTGGAGGATATCCACCGCCTTTGCCTTGCTGAACTTCTCCGGCAGTTCGAAATTCGCCTTCTCAGTCACGATCTTGATCAGGCGGTCTTCCACCATCTGGTCGATCTCGGCTTCTTTATCGCGACGAATGTTGTCTTTGGCTTCTTCTTTGAATTTATCGAGGCTCTCGTGGCCCTCTTCCTTGGAGACTTCCTCCACGCTCGGGCCAGTGAAACTCATGACGGTGGTGACGTCCAGCGTGATGGCCGCGGCCTTGCCGCGATAGGCCTCCTGCATGAAGTCGGCGGGCAAAGTCAGGGGAAGATTCTTATGTTCGCCCACCTTGGCGCCAACCAGCGCGTCATCGCCCTGCGGCAGCTTGAGGCCCGCGATGTAGGGCACCCCTACTTCCACGAGGCCGCCATGGCGGTGGAAAATCGTCTCGTCCCCGACATTGATATGGACGTCCGCCTTCAGGAACTGGCCCTTTTTCGCGGCCTCGCCTTCAGCAGCGTTCTCGAGTTTGCCGCGGCGGATCTGGGCGTCGCGCAGGTAAGCCTGGATCTCCTGGTCGCTGACAATGGCCGCAGGACGTTCGACTTCGAGGCCCTTGTACTCCGGCAGTTCGAACTCCGGCCGCACTTCAACTTCCAGCGTGAATGTGCTGGACGCGCCTTCCTTTATATCGGTGGTGCCGATTAGTTCGGGCTGACCGAGCAATTGCAGGGCATGCTTCTCGATAGCCGTCTTGAGAGCTTCGTCGGCAAGGGTCTGGCGCACATCGTTGGCGATCTCGGCGCCAAAACGCTTCTCAAGCACTTCCTTGGGCGTTTTGCCCTTTCTGAAACCGGGCAGTTGCACCTGCTTGTTGAGGTCGCGGAAACCCTCCGCGAGCTTGGTCTTGACGATGTCCGCGGGAATCTCGGCCTTGATAACGCGCTTGCACCCGCCAGTGTTTTCTACAGTGATGTTCATTTCAGCCATGGGAAAGAGGTCCATTTCAAAGGGCGCGGGATGTTAGCAGACCATTTGCGAAGAAGAAGGGGAAAGGATGAGGAACGCGCCTTGCGGAAGTCCGACTCGTGGCGGGTGCACAAGAACCGGACAAAGGTTCCCATCCGCTGCTTTGATTAT
>Ga0154020_10003332_pt1 | contig 19361 bp, 18 predicted proteins | sample Klosneuvirus_201_FD_109709 | JGI IMG/M metagenome (GOLD analysis project Ga0154020, IMG submission 109709) | Active sludge microbial communities from wastewater, Klosterneuburg, Austria - Klosneuvirus_20160825_MG | ecosystem: Engineered > WWTP > Aerobic digester > Activated sludge | place... | reverse complement strand
TGAAATTTCGTTTGTTCGTGACGGCATCCTGTACTACGAGCGTTGCCGTATCAAGCTCGACATCAAGGCAGCGCTGATTGAAGCTGATTTTGAGATTCGGCATTTGCTCTGCGCAATTCATCAGTGCTCTGTTGATTCCGCCGCGGGATACGGAATTAATCGCCTGATGCTCGAGTCCGTAGGGCTGAAATGTCTGTTCACCGGTCGTCGAATGCATCATCCGTCCACGCATCGGGATCGCTACTTTGAGAATATCCTGGTCGATTCCGGCTCCTTGGAGTCCGCGTAACCCTCTGTCAGATAAGGCGAGGTTAATCGAGCGTCCTGCGCTGATTGCCTCACGCCGCATGTCGGGACGGCGCTCGACGATATGAACGGAATGTCCTTTTTTTGCCAAATACACACCAATGAGCGAGCCTACGAGCCCCGCACCGGTAATAGTTATATTTTTCATAGTACTTCTCGAATTATAGAGTAAACCTTTCCTTATAAAACCATCTTATTTTTCGCAGATCTTCGACTCAAATACATGAAGTGCGCGGGCTACGACCTGATCCATATTGTAATACTTATAGTCAGCAAGGCGACCACAGAAGGTCACATTATCCGAAATTTTCTCGGCAGCGCGTGCGTATTTATTATATAAATCATTGTTAAATGCTTGAGGAATCGGATAATAAGGATCATTCTCACCTATTATAAACGGCTGCGGATACTCCACCATGCAGGTTGTTTTGGAACTCCGCTCGAAGGTGAGATATTTCATCTCCGTGCGGCGGGTGTAGTCGAAATTATTTGGGAAATTGACTGTGCCCGTTGGCTGGTAGTGTTCGTAGTCGTAGGTCTCGTGTTCGAATCTCAAGCTGCGATACGGCAGTGGTCCATACGTATAATCAAAATACTCATCAATCGGTCCGGTGAAGATAAGCTTTTTGAATTGTACAGACTTGAGAATTGATTTGTAATCTGTATTCAGTGCGATTTCGATATTGGGATTATTACCGACCATATTCTGGAACATTTCACTGTAGCCGTCCCGTGGCATTGATTGAAAGCTATCCTGAAAATACCGGTCATCATGGCTGACAAGCACCGGTACACGCGCAGTGACGGCAGCATCGAGGTCTTCCGGCTCGAGATCCCATTGCTTGAGGGTATAATTGAGGAAGATTTTCTGATAGATGAATTCGGCGAGCTCGATAATTTCGGGATTCGTAGAATTGCGTAATTGCAGGATGGGGATTTTCGAACCGTAGCCAAAGTTACTGAGAAGTAATTTCTCGTAATGAATCGCTTTTTCGTACCGGAATATCTGATGTAACGAGTTGAGATTAAAAGGTACAGGGATGTATTTACCGTCAACTAACGCCAGTACTTTATGTTCATATTCATTCCATTTGGTAAAACGGGAAAGGTAATCGACGACTTTCTGCGAGTTGGTATGAAAAATATGAGGACCGTATTTATGGATTAAAATACCATGTTCATTTTGATAATCATAAGCGTTACCGCCGATATGGTCACGTTTATCGATGAGCAAACATTTTTTGCCTAATTCGTTGGCAATTCTTTCAGCGAGGACACAGCCGGAGAACCCGGCGCCGACAATAAGATAATCGTACATTTTTAATGAAATCAGTTAGTAAGGGAACTCAAGCGATAGCGCAAGAGTACAAATAATGAGCCGAGGATAAACACACCAAGTGCGGCACCACCGGCGATCAAGCTTCTTTTTGGACGGGCTTTTTTTGTAGCAGGGACGGCGGCATCGAGCACATACATCGTGGGCGCCTGTCGGAATTCATCTAATCGTGCCTGCTCGAGCATTGGCAGGAGGAATGCCTTGACTTTCGACATTGCTTCAAAATCAGTAAAGAGGCGTAAATAAGGCACTCCGACATCCATTGCATCGGTCATGGCAAAATTCCCGCCGAATCCGGCTTCGTGTTCTGCTTTATAGACCTGCGTGCGCAGGGCTTCCAAATTTTGCTTCTGTAATTTAGTCGATGGGTCATCTTCACCGTATGCATTTTTGTATGTCTCGACCAGAATTTCTTGCTTGATAACGCCTGCTTTCATTTCTGCTAGCGCAGTCGTGAGTGCTTTTGCCTGATCAAGCGGGGAGAAGACTTGATTTTTCTTCGCGAATTTTTTAAGAGAATCACCAATTCTTGTCAGCGCAGAGTCGGCATTATTGAGCCGTTGTTCCATATAGCGCCGGTTGACGGAAGCCTCCTGCCGTTGGAGGTTAAGAGCGATTGTATTGGCAATCTGGACTGAATAATTCGCCATATCGGCTGCTTTTTGCGGGTCTTTTGATGCACACGTAATGGTATAATTTCCATCGGGCATGTAGCTGATTTCCATGTTTCGTTTCAGACCGGCTCGTACTTCATCTCTCAAAGAGTCAGGGAGCTCATATTCTTTGGCAAGATCGAAGCGTTTTATAAGCGAATCCTGAAACGAACGCGACTGCAGAATCACGATATACGAATATGCTTCACCTTTGCTGCCAAGCTTGCCAAGTCCGAAGTCTTTGAGAGCCGAAGACATATTTCCGAGCATAGAGCTCATGCCCGATTGCGGATTATTCGGCGGTACAAAATTAACGGTTGCGTCGTACCAATTCGGGAAAGTCATCGCAATTCCAAGTGCAATACCACCACCTAAAAGTGTCGTAATGATTAGGAAAAGCTTGTGCTTGAGTAATAACGCGAGAAACTCAATTCCCGAGAGCGGGCGCTGAGTAACGGAAGAATTTACCTGAGACTGATAAGGAGGAATTGCGGGTTGTTCCATAGAGAAAAGAGAGCGTTTTCGATTACTTTCAGCGGCAATTTACGAAAATTAGAGCAAAGAATAGGAAGTTTGTTGGGTATATACCTTTAAAATACAAAGGAATTGCCTGGCATAAAGGCAATTCCTTTGTTTAAATTACATGCTACACCTCAATATCGATATACAAATTGCACCGAGACCTGCACCGGCGATGAAGTGTAAACAAACTGAGAATCTGCGCCACCCGGGGTGTAATTTGCACGAGGATGAGAATACGAATTAAAACGTGTGAGCAAGTCAAGTCGAACATTTGGTGCTAAATAAATTCCGGCTCCAACGCCAATGATATTCTGCTCTTCACCGGCAATGGGATTGATATACGATGCTGCCACGGCTGAATATCCGGCTCTTAGAATCAGTGAAGTCGAAGGTATTTCGACTTCTGCGCCGAGACTGTAGCTCAGCGAACCGTTGAGAGTCTTTAGTATTTGGTTGTTCAATCTCAAAAGCTCCGGTTGTGCTTCGTCAAAATGAATCTGTGTGAGATCATTATACTCAGCCGCCGCACTTACAGTAATCCACTCATAATGATAGGAGAGCGAAGCGCCGAATACAAAAGGGGTGACGATTTCATAGGTGTTCCGACCATTATATGATTTGTCACCATCGGGATACTTCGGAATGATATTCTCTCCATTGTCAAATGCGGCAGTAATAGAGCGGGAAAATGTCTCTTCAATGCGAAAAAGGGTGGGTGTTTTGATCGTAAGACCGAGGCGGAGGGTATTGTCAAATCGTCCCTGAATGCCAATAGTCGCATTCACACCTGAAAACTGTTGGTTTATATCACTATTAAGTGTGAGTGAATTGAAGTCAACAGTCGAGAAATTTACTTTGTCATAATAACTATATTGATTTTTTACATCTGCCTCTTTGTATTCATTCGAGTAGGTATAAGAGCCCCATTTGCCCGATACATTGATACCGGCGGAGACGGATTTAGACAAGCTGATACCACCGCCGGCGGTGAAGGAATGGATACCACCACGTTCGGTAATAAAAGCTGATTGTTGGACATTTCCGGTAATTGGACTGTGCAATTTGCCATTACCTCCAAGTGTATCGGCAAGATACACCTGATATGCCAAATTCTTTGCGAAATCATTTGTCTCGTTCATCAAGCTCTGTACAATAGATGATGTTGTATTAAACCCATTGATTTCCATTGTATTGCTAAAGCTTCCTTCGAAATTATAGCCAAAAGCAATAGAAGCGATGCCGATACTTGTTTTGAATGGAAAGACAAATCCACAATTGGTAGGAGACACCGAGCTTGAGCCCAGCGGAAGGGTCGTTTGCAGGAAGTTCGTCGAAGTATTCATTCTCATATACTCTAGTCCAACCGAAAACTCATGTTTCGTAAGCAGTGAAAGTCCGGCAGGATTGTAATATAAAGCTGCATAATCATCGGCGATACCGGAATAGGAAAGCCCCATCGCGCCGGCACGGGCGGTGATATAGCCGGTGGTAGTCGAGAGGCGAACAGCATTGTCAATTGTTTGGGCAAAGGTAGAACTGTAGCTAAATGCTATAAAAAACAAAGCAATGGTTAATTTCATGGTTTCCTCGTGCCTCTTGGTGAATTGGTAGTTGGGGTAGAAGGAGCAGCGCTCGGTGTGGAACTCCGTGGAGCGGGAGACGCAGACTGTGATGGCGCTGAGGAGCGTTCCTGACGAGGTGCTGATGTTCCGGAAGATGATGGCTTGGGATCTGATTTTGGGGTCGGAGTAGCTTCTTTGGTTGTCCGTTCATTACGTACAGGGGTAGAAGATGTATTGGGATTGGAGCTTGATTTCGGAGTTCCGCTCGTAGGGCTCGTCTCGCTGCGTTTGTTTGGCAGTTGTGTTCCGGATTGGGGCGACGAGGCTGAGGAGTTACCACGTTCATTGCGGATAGCCGGAGTGATGCTGCTACCGGTAGGTATCGTCGTTGTTGATTTAGTCGATGGAGAGCCGGAACCCTGACCGCGTTCATTGCGAACATTCGGGATGTTTGATGTTGGATTCGGCGAAGTAACGGTGCCTCTGACCCCACCGGAAGCCGGAGGAGTTTCACCACGGGTTGGTCCCCAATTGCGTACAGAATTCGGCTTGGCGGGAGTAGGATTGGTATGTCCATACGTATAAATAGGATAATGATGCCATGGACGCCAATAGTTACGATTCCAACCATAATACCGAGGTCTATAGTATGAAAAATTACCGCCATACCATGGATGATAGTCGTAATACGGTGAATACCAATCACAATACGAATTCCAGCCCCAATACCAATTGCGATAGCGCATGACGACGACCGGACGTGAGTAATATCCGCCCATCCATCCGGAATAGCTGTCCCACCACGGAATGATGACCGGTACATACTGCGGAGATGAGTATGGCTGATACGCAACGGCTGTACTTTGCTGTGAGGCGTCATCTAGGTAGTCGTCCTGCGGGTCGTCATCGGTAGCCATAGGATTGACCCAGTCGTCTTTGGGTGCATCATCGGCAAGGGGAGAGGTAGTATCTACGGGCGGTGCAGAGCGTTTGGGTTTGCTCGAAGCGACGGGCTTTTCTGTATTTTCCGGGATGGTCGGGCTGTTATTATACCCGAAATAATCTTCTTTTGTACCTTTTTGCGTAGCGCATCCGAATAGTACAAAAGCAGATAATGCGAAGATTACTACCAGGGATTTCATACTGTTATTCCTTCTGGATAATTTAAAAGAAAAAAAAATCGTAGCTTGCAGATGTTTAAAATGAACGATTCATGTAGGGCAATGTTGCATGAATTTGAAATTAAAATAAATGAATGAAAACCCGGAAACTTTTGCTAAGTTGCGGCGTAGGCGATGTACTCTCAACTACAAATCTATTTCTAAGTGAAGACGTATGAAACTTGATATACAAGGTGACTACGATATAAAAAACAATGCAGCCCTGTATTATAGCGCAGCTCTGATCGCATTTGTGCTCAAGTGCGTATTGGACTCGGTCTTTCTAGCCTCAGAACGCCTGCCGGTCTCCTTTGGTTTAATCAGCAGCTCAATGCTCGCTATATCATTTGTAGCAGGAATCCTCCTTGCCCGCCACGGGCAGATTTCTTCGAAAATTGTCCGTCATTCCTCAGCAAATGTCGGTAAGATTATCCTCGAAGGTCTCAGCAAAATATTACTCCAATTACTGATTTCATTCCTGGTAAGTGGTATCTTGCTACTGCTGTTTGTCGATGAAAATACACCAAGTGGAGTGATAGAGGGCACTGCGATGAACTTCGTGGGGGCGATATTTTTAGTCATGGGTGTGGAGATTTATCTGTTTATATACTATGCACTTCATATCCGGCGGAACGAAAAAACCAAAAAATTCACCAAAATTCTTTCTGTCGGCACCATTATTCTGTATGCAGTGATGGCACTGATACGTTCATCGACAGAATTGGATAATCCACTTGCCGGAATAGGGGTTTTCTTTCTTTCAATTATATTTATACTGACCATCGGACGCACACCTTGGGTAGCATTACTCACCAAAAAAGAAAAAAAACGTCTAGCATGGCTCTCAGCTTTGGGGTTCTTTGCTTTTGCGTTTGTCGGGACACTTATTGCCTTCAACGAGTCGGAGGGATTGCATTACTCTCTGGAGTTTTTCTTGCCCGCAGCTTCGGGATTGGTAGGAGTAGCAATGCTTTTCGGCGCAATGTATGCAGCACGATTATGCGGCCCGGCGATAATGTCTTTGCCCACTGCATCGGCTGTTGATAGAAGAAATTCGGAAGTATCATCGCTTACTCATCTTAATAAAATAATTGCCGAAACCATCGATTTTGATACACTTATAGATAATCTTACGCAGCGTGCGATGGATGTATCCCGCGCCTCAGCTGCCTGGTGTGAATTATATTCTCCATCCGGTGAACGCACAGTGGCATCGATGAAATTTATCAATAAAGAGCAGATAGAATGGCTCTTTAATTTTAGTTCTTTCGAAATGCTCGTCCGCGAATGCTCGACTCCGCTGATGATCGAATCCTTCGACGAGAATAAAGAATTAGCGCCTATTGCTTCTTTCCCCAAGCCGATTGCCCGTTCGATGATTGTCATCCCGCTCTATGAAGGTTCAACAAAAATTGGCGCGTTAATTGTGCTCCAGTTACAGAATTTTGGGTTCGAAATCGACGATATGAACGTACTTTCGTCCTTCGGCGATAATATTTCGATAGCACTCCGAAATGCACGACTGATACGTGAATCAATTAAAAATGAACGAATTCAACATGAAATTCAAGTGGCCCGGCAGATTCAGACCAAGCTCCTACCGCAGAAAATACCATCCGTCTGCGGCTATGATATCGCGCCATTTTCGTTGCCTGCCAATGAAGTCGGCGGCGATTATTATGATGTAATTACCTTGCAAGACGGCAGAGTAGCGGTGTTTATGGGTGATGTATCGGGCAAAGGTGTTCCTGCTGCATTTTATATGGCAAAGCTCAAGGGAGTAGTGCTTGCCCTCGCACGGGAAGTAACCGGAGCGCGAGATTTTCTCTCAAAAATTAATTCAACGATGTTCGGAAATATAGATCGACAGACCTACATAACGCTCTCCTGCGTCATCCTTGAGCCAAACTCCCCTACAATATCGCTCGCGAGAGCTGGGCACATGCCTTTTTTAGTGAAACAACACGGCGGCGTCTCCGTAGTCACGCCCCGCGGTCTCGGGATAGGACTCGCACCGGCGAAAATATTCGATGCCAATCTTGAAGAGTTTTCGTTAGAATTATCGGTCGGCGATTCGTGTTTTCTCTTCACGGACGGACTCTCGGAATTGCAAAACCCTCAATCCCAAGATTTTGGTTATGAGCCGATGCTTGATGTCCTTCGCTCTCCGGCAGCACACTCTGCACAGACGATCATCAGCGAAGTGATGAAATCCGCAGACAGGCATGCTCAGGGACACCCACAACACGATGATATGACAGCACTCGCGTTTATTTTTCGAGGTACAAATAAAATTCTTACCGATGAAGCAACAATTCCATTGAAAACATCAATTCCACTCAATTAGGCATCAATTCCACTAAAATTATTTAATTTACTAAGAAACTATCCACGGCAACCAAAGGAATATATAATGAACGACATGAAATTTACTATTGATCATCAGAGTGTCGGTGACGTAAAATTACTGAAACTGCAAGGGTACCTTGATGCACATACTGCCCCGCATTTAGAGTCGGCACTCGGTAATTTAATTCAGGAAGGTAGTCACAAAATTGTCGTTAATTTCAAAGAACTGGACTACATTTCGAGCGCAGGATTGGGTGTATTTATGGTCTATATAGAGGATGTACGGACGACCGGCGGAGATATCAAGCTCTCGGAAATGAAGCCTAAAGTGTTTACGGTGTTTGACTTGCTTGGTTTTCCGATGCTCTTTGAAATTGTCGAACATGACCAGATTGCTCTCGCTAAATTCACCGCTTAATTTTCCTTGACTAACCCATACAAAACTATGGTAGCAACAATCAAACCCCAGACAAATCAAATCAGCGCACGTGGCAATACAGCTGATTTGGAGCAAATACGCGGCTTCGTCGAGTCTCAGGCACATTCTGCCGGCTTCGGTGAGACGGATGCTTTTCAAATTGCCCTTGCTGTCGATGAAGCATGTTCTAATTTAATTCGTCATTCGTATAACAATGACGAATCTCGCGAATTCATGGTGACAATTGAAGTTGCGAATGAGCAAATGGTCATCAAAATCATGGACAACGGCGAGCCGTTTAATCCGCTCTCCGTACCCGAGCCGAATATGAATGAGTATTTTCAGAAGTTCAAGCACGGCGGGCTCGGTGTATTCCTGATGCGAAAAGTGATGACGGAAATAAACTATCAACCGGCAAAAAATTCAAAAGCGCTGAATATTCTCACCTTAACGAAGCATTTTATCTGATGAATTTGATTGGATTTTGAGGCAAAGACATTCACCCGGCTTACCTTTTGAAATATTATCCGTAATTTCGCCCTCAGAATGTGAGAATTTCTAACTTTCTCCCCTATACGGATTCAATGAAAGCAGTCTTATTTACTCTTGCCTTTACTGTCGGTTTAGTATTTGGTTTTTTCCCTTCCCTCAATAAGCCGCGCCCGCTGTATTGGCGCATCATGACTATCAGTATTCTGACCGTAATGGTAATCCTTGCGCTCTTTCCGCATACCGGCGGAACGTTTGCCGATGCAACTATTACTTACAGAATGGGCGTGCAACATGCTGTTCCCGTGAGAGTTACGGTACTTCCTGCATCAAAATCCATCGACCCGACGACCCGCGAAACGACCATCCAAGCCAATGATTATTCAGGACGAGAGCAGACATGTACTCTGATATTCAGTGAGAATACTTATCCCGCCGACAAGATCGAGACTGCCTCTTCCTTTATCGTTAATCTCAAAAGGGAAGGTGTTGATAATGTCTTTCGCGCTCAGGAAATCATCGCCTTCAATCCACTCCTTACCTTGCCCTATATCATCGGACTCGAAGAGCGTGCCAGAATACTATACTTCCATGTGCCGATGAGCTGGATCGCTGTTCTGGCATATATTATTGCTATGGTTTTTGCAGCTAAGTATCTCGCCCGTAGGAATATACGTGATGATATCACTTCCGCCTCCGCTGCTGCTTTGGGCACTCTTTTCTGTTTGCTTGCCACTGTTACAGGGTCGATCTGGGCAAAATTCAACTGGGGCAGTTTTTGGAATTGGGACCCGCGTGAGACCTCGATATTCGTACTTTTGCTCATCTATGCTGCGTATTTTGCCCTTCGCGCGGCAATTGACGACCAGGAGCGCCGCGCGCGCCTGAGTGCAGTCTATGCAATTCTTGCGGCTGTGACCGTGCCGTTTTTTATTTTTATTATTCCGAGAATTAACGAAGGGCTGCATCCGGGCTCAAAGGGAGACGTGAATATCGGACCGGTGATTAGTCCGCAAGCCGAGGCGCTGAATCCAATTAAACAAGTTATATTAAGCTTGTCATTTGCAGGATTTACGCTGCTGTTCTTCTGGATGCTGAGCCTGCAAATCCGCAGTAAAATTCTTCAATTACAATCTCTGAGACACGACTCTAACTAGGAAAGACTATGTACGAATTCTTTACCCAAAATGCGCTCTATGTCGTTTTGATGATTACTCTTACCGTATGGCTCGGTATCGCAGTCTATCTCAATTCCATCGAGAAAAAGCTGACGGCGCTTGAGATGAAACAAAAACTCAGCGCGCTCGACAATAACCAACATTAATACAAAGGACTTCCACGATGAAACTACGTTATGGAATTGGAATTGCCCTCGTGGTCATCTTCGCCGGTATCGGCGTCTATGCACTCAACGGCTCCAAAATTGAATATACAAATCTCACAGCCGCGATGACAAACGGTCGTAAAGTACAGGTCAAAGGCACATGGGTCAAAGAGAAAGGCGCTGAATACAACAGTACGTCGAATCTTTTTACCTTTACAATGACCGATGAAAATAAACAGGAAGTAAAAGTGATATTCGAAGGCGCTCGCCCAAATAACTTTGATATTGCTGAAAGTATTGTCGTCAAAGGACGTTATGAAGACGGAGAATTTCATGCTACAGATATTCTCACCAAATGTCCGTCGAAATACGAAGGCAATGTCGAACAGCTCAAAAATACCGGTAAGTAATTTATTTCAAAGGGAATCTATGCTTCGGAAAATTATTATCATTGCCCTCGTCATCGGTCTGCCGATCGTCGTCTATATTGCCCTGCAACACGGGCAGGTGCAGACCGTGTCGTTCAAAAAAGCACTCTCCGAAAGCAGCAGCAAAGCCGATAGTGAGCAGGCGACAAAAGTAAAAATTGCCGCCGGCGTGGTCATTGATGAACAGCATCCCTACAAGCCTGAAGAATTCTATGTGGTGGATCCCGAAAGTTCGATATTTCTCGTTAGCTATACCGGCAAAGACCCTATTGGTGGTTTGAAAAATGGGCAATCGGTACAAGTCTATGGTCATGTGCATGGCGGAGAAATTCCATATTTCCATGCTTCACAAGTAGTTAAATAATTAATAATTATGCCGAATATCCAAAAAACAGACGAAGAGTGGCGTGAGCAGCTTACGCCCGAACAGTACAGAATTACCCGTGAAAAGGGCACAGAACGTGCCTTTACCGGTGAGTATTGGGACACCAAGACCGATGGCATCTACACATGTACATGTTGTGGAGAAAAGTTATTTACCTCCCACGAAAAATTCGACTCCGGCTGCGGCTGGCCCTCGTTCTTTGCTCCTGCAAATGAACAAAATGTCGGCACAGCCATCGACCGAAGCCATGGAATGTTCCGCACAGAAATAATCTGTTCAAATTGTGGATCACATCTCGGGCATGTCTTCGACGACGGCCCAATGCCGACCGGACAGCGCTACTGCGTTAATTCCGCCTCCATTCAGCTCGAAACTCCTCCTCATAAATCCTAACTAAGTATTATTCATGAAGTTACAATTGCCAACCATAGCCGTCGTTGGTGCTACCGGTTTAGTCGGTCGTACGATGCTTCAAGTGCTCGATGAACATGAGTTTCCGGTAGGGAAGCTTCGTCTTTTGGCATCCGCCCGAAGCGCCGGAAGCAGTATGGAATTCCGCGGTGAACGCTATGAAGTAGAAGAGCTTACCGAGAATTCTTTCGATGGAATTGATATTGCTCTCTTCTCGGCCGGCGGCGCTGCAAGCAAGAAATACGCTCCATATGCCGCTGCCGCAGGATGCGTCGTCGTTGATAATTCCAGCGCATGGCGCATGCACCCCGATGTGCCGCTTGTCGTGCCTGAGGTCAATCCCGAAGAATTACGCAATCATCATGGTATAATTGCCAATCCAAATTGCTCAACCATACAGCTCGTGGTAGCACTGAAGCCGATTCATGAAGCATTTGGCTTGAAAAGAGTTGTCGTCTCTACCTATCAATCGGTAAGCGGCGCCGGTCAAAAGGGTGTCGATCACCTCACAGCAGAAATCGAAGGCCGTGAACCCGAGGCGCGGATATCTTCGCATCGGATTGCTTTCAATACCGTCTTTCATGCGTTTATTGATGATTCCGGAATTACCGAGGAAGAACAGAAAGTTCGCCGCGAAACACGAAGAATCATGAATCTACCCGACTTACCGGTAGCCGTCACCTGTGTCCGAGTGCCGATTTTAGGCGGTCACGGCGAGTCGGTAAATATCGAGACATTGAAGCCGTTTACCATGGAAGAATTACGTCAAGTGCTTGAAAATGCTGAAGGTATAATCGTTCAAGATGAGCCCAAAGACGAGTATTATCCCACACCCTATAAATCCGAAGACCGCGATGAAGTATTCGTCGGGCGTCTGCGCCTTGATGATACCGTAGAAAACGGCGCTTACCTCTGGGTGGTGGCTGATAATTTACGCAAAGGTGCCGCGACGAATGCAGTGCAAATTGCCCGGAAATTACTTGAAATGGATTGTGTAACATATTCAAAATTAACATCATGGTGATTGTATGAATAATGAATATTCGGTAGCCGCGCATTACTTGGAAACGGTTAGAAAAGAATTTCGCAAGCTTAAATCGCAAGCTGACGCATCTATTGCACAGCTTAATGACGACGACTTGAATTATACACTCGATCAAGAATCCAATTCGATTGTGATGATAATGAAGCATCTTGCGGGAAATATGCTTTCACGGTGGACGGATATCTTTACGACAGACGGCGAGAAAGCCGACCGAAATCGCGATAGTGAGTTTACGGACGAACATCATACCAAGGAACAAATCATGACCTACTGGGAGCGTGGCTGGGGGCGTTTTTTTGAAACCATAGATGCGCTGCAACCGGATGATTTGCTTCGTGAAATTACTATTCGCAATGAGCCGCACACTCTTATACAGGCACTCGAGAGACAGACGACTCATTACGGAGCGCATGTCGGGCAAATTATCTTGCTTGCCAAGCATTTAGCAGGCGAGAATTGGAAAACACTCTCTATTCCTCGTGGGAAATCAAATGAATATCTCACAACACCTCCCAAACTCAACAACTAATATGATACGTACAGCAGTGATCATGGCCGGCGGCTCCGGCGAACGTTTTTGGCCGCTCAGCCGTAAGAATCGTCCCAAGCAATTACTGGCGCTCACCTCCGAAAAAATGATGATCGAAGAAGCAATCGAACGCATCAAGCCGCTTATTCCGATTGAACATATCTATATTTTTACAAGTGAAATTCTCCAACAGCCGATTCGCGAAGCGCTCCCGAATTTACCGGCTGAAAATGTCGTCGCCGAGCCGAGTAAACGTAATACAGCGCCATGCCTGGCATTCGCGGCAGTGTTTTTAGCCGAAAAATACCAGATGCCGGCAAGTGAAATATCCATGGCTGTGCTCACGGCGGATCATTATATTTCAACTTTAAGTCAGTTCGTAGAAGCTGTTGATAATGCACTAAGTTATGCAGAGAAAAATACAGCACTTGTTACCATCGGTATTCCGCCTAACAGACCGGAAACGGGTTATGGATACATCGAAATCAGCCGCACTGCTGATGATGAACTAATAACTCCTGCGGTCTCATTTCGAGAAAAGCCGACCTTTGAAACTGCGCTCACTTTCTTGAAATCCGGCACTTTCTTGTGGAATTCGGGGATGTTCTTCTGGCGCTTAGACTCACTTCTTGACAGTTTTCGTACACATTTACCGGAGATTGGCAGTAAGCTAGACGAGCTTGGAGATTTGCTGCAATCCAAAACTACACAAGTAATAGAAAGATGTATTCCTGAAATTAAATCATTATACGGGCAATTCCCTGATATTTCAATTGATTATGGAATAATGGAAAAAGCAGGTAATGTTGCCGTAGCGCGCGCACTCTTTCTCTGGGATGATGTCGGTTCGTGGGATTCTCTCGATAGAATGAGGTCGCAGGATACGGACGGAAATGTCAATACTGGGAAAAATGTGCTGCTCGATACCAAAAATTCTACCCTCGTCAATACGACATCGGGACAAGTGTTGGCAGCAATCGGACTTGAAGATTTCGTGGTGGTCGCTACCGATGATGCAATTCTAATTTGTCCTAAAAACCGCGCGCAACATGTGCGGCAAGCAGTCGCAGAAATCCGCCGTCGTGGTGATGAACATCATCTTTAATTCTTCAATAGCAAATACTTATCTATCTTATTCTTTTTAGCTCCTGAATGCGCTCAACGATTGCCGAAATTGATACAGTAAAACTGCGACATAATTTTCACCACATCAGATCTCTCACTCCCGGGGCAGCTATAATGCCAATGGTCAAGGCAAATGCGTATGGCCACGGAATAATTGAATGCTCACGCATATTATCAGAGGAAGGCGCTGATTTTCTTGGAGTTGCCTTCGCATCCGAAGGCGTGATGCTCCGTGAGGATGGGATTACGACACCAATTGTCGTGATGACCCCACCCGAACCGAACGAAGCGGCTCTCTTCTGCACGTATGATCTCCAGCCGGTGGCATGTTCGATCGAGAGCATGATACTCCTTTCCAATGAAGCAGTTGCGCAGAATAAAGTACTGCACTACCATCTCTATATCGATACAGGTCTCAGTCGTGACGGTATCCTGCCGAATGAAGCTATTGACTTTATGATAGCTGCCTCATCTTTGAAAAATATTGAAGCTATTGGTATATGTACGCACTTTGCTACATCGGATGAAATAGACACAACTTTTGCAAAAGTGCAGTTAAAGTCATTTAATCAAGTTGTTGAAAATTTACAATCTTCAGAATTTATCTTCCGGTATGTTCATGCCGCAAATACAGCAGGAATAGCTCATTTACCGGAGGCGAAATTCACGCTTGTGCGTCCGGGATTGTCGATGTATGGATGCGCGCCGACGCATGAATTGGAGTCTAAGCTCTCACTCGAACCTATTCTCAGGTTGAAAACATCGGTCCTTTCACTCAGGCGGCTGCCGAGTGGTACTTCCGTCAGCTATGGTCGCAGGTATAATACTGCGCGTGAAACGACGATAGCGACGATTCCCATCGGCTATGGAGATGGGTATATGCGTGCATTGACAGGGAAGGCGGAGTGTCTGATACGCGGGAAGCGGTATCCGATAGTCGGGACGATATGTATGGATGAGTGTATGGTGGATATTGGCGATGATGAGATTGGGTGCGGTGAAGAGGTGATGTTGATCGGTAGTCAGGGCAAGGAATGTATTACTGCGGGACAACTTGCAGATAAATGTGGAACAATTCCGTATGAAATTCTAACGGCTATCTCTGCGCGTGTTCCGAGAATCTACCGATAATCTACTTTTTTATCCGACCTACAAAAATCCGTGTCGAGAGCCAATGCTTGATGGCTATCATAAATTTATGGGAAGTCGAGACTTTAATTTTTTTCTTAAATACATTAAAATCGTTAAGTTCGATTTTCTCGAGTAATCGATAATAAATTGCATCCATGATCTCTGCAGCAAACATCGTGACGCGTTCATCAGGGCGAAGTGCGGTGCGTGCTTTGTGATAATACTCGCGAACTCTGCGTGCTTCAAACCGCATGAGTTCAATAAAATTTTCATTGTAATTTTCATTCATCAGGTCTTCTTCGGTGTAGCGGAAGCGTTCTAAGTCTTCTTTGGGCAAGTAAATAAACCCGCGATCCTTATCAGTCTTCACATCCCGCAGGATATTCGTCAGCTGCAGCGCGTAGCCGAGATTAACAGCATATTCTTTGGTTTCCTCGTACTTGTAACCAAATATTTCAATACACATCAGCCCCACGACGCTCGCCACGCTATAGCAATAATCCTTTAAATCATCGAATGACTCATAGCGGTACTGCATCAAATCACGCTCACAGCCATCAATAAGCATCAAAAAATACTGCTTGGGAATTGGAAATCTGCGAATAACACCGGCGAGAGGGAGGAGGAGGGTATTGACTTGAATTCCTTCATAGCATTTGTCTATTTCCGTGCGCCACCATGCTAAACGCTCACGCTTACGGAGGATAATCTCAGCATTTCTTGAAGGCGTTTCATCAACAATATCATCAATTTGCCGACAAAAAGAATAAACGGTGTTGATTGCCTCGCGCTCTTCCTTGGGCAGAAAGCTAAACGAGTAATAAAAGCTCGTCTTGGCTTGCGCGGGCTGGGATTCGAGAGAGTCGTAGTTGGTAATTGCTATATTTGACATACACCTAACTCCGATAAGAAAAAATCTTGTGACGCAATACTGTTCGCAAAAGTATCCAAAAAATATCTACACCTGTAATTGATGGACGTTGAAATAAAATGTCACCACCGAGACGATTAGTCTTCCGAAGAATTGCCCTGCCACCCTCAATCGTCAATGCAATTTCGAGTCGCAGTCTAAAAAACGGTAAAAAATGAATCAGTCCGGAGCCATTCTCAAATAAAACTTCGGTTTGAGAGAGTACCTGCTTCAAAACGCTTGTGAAATTAGTGTTATTTCTGTCAGCAACCAAATTATCTTTTCTATCGAGCGGAAATTCCGGTAGAATGTTCTGTGGAATATAGACTCTGCCTTTCTCAAAATCACGGGAAATATCCTGCCAAAAATTTGCAAGCTGGAGTCCTGTACAGATAGCATCGGACAAGGGAGCGGTGGTAGGATTCCACAAGCCGAAAATACGCAACACTAATTCACCGACCGGATTAGCCGAGTAGTGGCAATAATCGAGGTTGTCTTGCATCGTTACAGGTCGCTTGAAATGTATATCCCGGCGAAAGGCAGCGAGCAGCCGCTGAAAGGGCTCGAGCGGTATTCCACATGCCAGCATCGTATGCCGGAGCGCAATAAAGATTGGATTACCCGATACATTAATAGTAGAATCCTGCAAGCGCTGTTCGAACTCATTCAAAGCCCCAATCTGCGCATCCTCACCTTCAGAAATTAATTCATCGGCTATATCATCGGCGATCCTGCTAAAAGCATAGACGCTGAAGAAATGTTCGCGAAATGCACGCGGAATAAGAAGCGAACCCACCGGGAAATTCTCATAATGTGCTGTGGCAATCTGCTTGCAGAATTTCCGTGCTTCGTCCAGCGACTGAGCGCAGAATCTACCGCCATCGGCAGTCGTCAGCTCAAGCAATTCTCCAGAGGTAAACTTCATAATTACGAATAAAAAAGCCCGCGCATAATTGCACGGGCTTTAGGTTGAATATGTGCAGTATCGTGATATTATTCGCGGTAGAATTTGCTGCGGAAGTCTTCAATTTTGGCATTATCTTTTTGAGTTGCTACCCATTGATAGTATGCCGAGCTTTTAGCTTGTTGAGCCAGAGATTTTGCTAAGTTTTCTGATTCTGCTGCAAATTTAGCATCATCGGCCATTTGCTTGTCGGTGACTTGGAGAATGTAATATCCACGTTCGCCACGAACAGGTCCGACAATTTTACCGACTTGAGCGCCTAATGCAGTAGAAGTAAAGACCGGCTCGTTACCTAAGCCCATCACTTGACCATTGTCGCGAATTTTAGCAGCACTTCGGATTTCTAAGGTAGGATCAATTTCGGTCGCTCTTGCGATAACGTCTTTATCTTTGATTTTGTTATATACATCCTGTGCTTTTGCTTTGATAATGTCTAATTTTTTTAATCTCTGCAAGCGAGCTTTAATTTCATCTTTAACATCGACAAGTGGCTTTACGCCTGCTTCGCGGCTGTCTGATACCTGAGCGACGACAATGCCGAAGCGCTTTACTTCAATAGGGTTGGATACCGTGCCGACTGGATTTTCGAAACCGTATTCTGTTAAGACACGTGATCCGACGACAGGAGTGTTTTTATCGAAAAACACCGTCTCGGTGCTTACTTTCTTGAGTTGTTTTGCGAGGGTATCAATTTGCTTACCGGCAGCGACCTGCTCTTTGAAGCTGATTGCATCGCGTTTGATCATATTACGAGTGGAGTTGCTGAAGATGACGTCGAATTTAATTTCAGAGAATCTGATTTCGTCACTTGCTTTATCAACGACTTTAATAATATGATAACCAAATTGTGACTCAACCGGCGGTGTAATTGTTCCCACCGAAGCAGCAAAAGCAGCTTCTTCAAATGGCTTTACCATGCGTCCTTTACCGAAATAATCCACATCGCCGCCTTTAGCGCCACTACCTTTGTCAGACGAGTACTGTGCGGCCATTTGCGCAAAGTCTTCGCCGGATTTGGCTCTTTTGTATAATTTATCGGCGAATGCTTTTGCACTGTCTTTATTGGTGCCGAAATTAATAAGTATATGACTTGCTCTTACTTGCTCATTTGTACCTGTTCGCAGGCTGTCCACGCGGAAGAAATATGTGCCGTCTGAAAGCCTCACAGGACCAACTACATCACGTTGCATTCTACCCGTAAATAGTGCTCGGCGATCGGGATCCATCATTTTAACGGGTACAAATTCATTGATTTTGCCGCTGTAGCTTGCAAAGTTCAATTCAAAGACAGAGTCTTTTTGCTGCGGTGTAGGTGCTTTTTCTACTTCATCTTGAATGCGTTTGACTTTCTTTGCCAAGTTTGCAGTATCAATACTCGATGGCACAAGCGGGAACGTCACGTATTTCATTTTCCGCATTTGCTTTTGCTTATAGGTGTCTTTGTATTTTTCGTAGTAGGCGCTGATTTCTGCGTCCGTCACATTGACTTCTTTATCAGCGATTTTCATCGCATCGAAGGCAATGTAATTGACATCGGCGGTGCTGTTCTCGGCAGTGAATTTGCGTTTGAGGTAAACAGGAGGAGTCATCGAAGCTTGTACTCCAAGCATCGACCGCATCGATTCTGTCAGTTGTGATTTATGGAGGAAGTCTTCAATTTTGAGGAGACCGCGTTTGATTTTTGCTACTTCTGAGTCAGGATCGACTTGGTTCGGCTGAATACGACCTTCTTGAATCAACGCGCGGATGTTATTACCAATGCTTTCAGGGTCAGTCACGACTTTTAAATACTGCTCACGATTAAATTTACCGGTACTGTCAGTAAAGTCCTTGCGGAGGAATTCGGGAGGATTGTCGAGCATGATGTCCTGAATCTCATCAGATGTCACTCTCAGGCCGGCTTTTTCGGCTTCTTGCTTGAGGAGTGATTCTTCGAGCATCTGATCCCAGACCTGCTGGCGGATTTGCTCTTCATCTATTTCGGCTTCAGGATTGCCATTACGCTGCTGGTCCACTATCTCTTTCACACGTTCATCGAAATCCTTGCGAAGAATATCGACGCCGTTGACTGTGCCAATGACCGAGTTCGAATAACTATCACCCCTGCGCATAATCTCACCGAGATTAGCATCAGAGGCAACCATAAATCCTATAAATAAAAAGGCAAACACCCCTAAAAGATAGGGAGAAAATTGCCGCATTCTTGTTAATAAACCCATCGTCAAAAACTCTCTTTCGATGAAAAAATAGATTGGTACAATACTTGTCTTTGCTAACTTTGCATTAAAATAAAGCGCAAAACTATTCACGTTTG
>Ga0154020_10003331_pt1 | contig 19364 bp, 13 predicted proteins | sample Klosneuvirus_201_FD_109709 | JGI IMG/M metagenome (GOLD analysis project Ga0154020, IMG submission 109709) | Active sludge microbial communities from wastewater, Klosterneuburg, Austria - Klosneuvirus_20160825_MG | ecosystem: Engineered > WWTP > Aerobic digester > Activated sludge | place... | reverse complement strand
GTCATGTATGAACTCGGATACTTTGACTCAGCCAGATCTTTTCTGTCTAATTACAAACACTACCTGAATAACAGTAGTAACCTTTCAATAAATATTGGGTCAAGAGAAATTCAGTTTACAAATTATTATCAGATCCTTTTAAATAATACAGTATCATCTAAAAAGACATACTTAAAGAATATAATAATGGATCTGAAATCGGAGACAAATATTGCCGATAAGGACTGGCTAATGAGTAAATTTCAAAATGTGTAGATTATTCTTCCTATCAAAAGCCCATCTGAAAATACTCTTTTGTTTTCTTTCATGTTTTTTAATTTAATCTTGATTGTTTCACCGATGCTTAATCCCACTAATACACACCAAGTATAGGGGAAATGCTTATCATTACAATCAATTAATTTTTTTAATTTTTTCAGGACGTGACATTGTCCTGAAAAAAAAATAATATTCTAAAAAAAAAGGATCGTAAATTTACGATCCCTTTTATTTTAAGAAAAATTTATATGGATTAGGGAGCCACCTCACTCACAAAATTAAAAGCATTATTATCAGCATAAGCAAGGTCAGTAATGTCAATTATATCATTACAATCCAGATCCGTTGAAAGATATCCGCTGGCAAAATTGAATGAATCATTGTCAATCAGTCCTACATCGGTAACGTCCACTACGCCATCCTGATCTACATCACCGGTATAGAAAGACCATTTTCCTCCGACGTTTACCATATTACTGCCAAATGCCTGCGAGCTTGCCGAAATGAATGTGTAATTAATATAATCGGAATTAAAAGAAGGAGTGCTTCCGCTCCAGGTAGCAATCGAATTTCTATGACTTACCTGTATATAATAAGGAGTACCGTTTACCGGTGTATTAAACTGAACATCAACAGAATTTCCTAATCCGGCAACCACTTTTTTTGACTCAATAATACTGAAAGGAGAAGAAGAATTTCGTATGTCAACATTGACAGTATCAAGAATAGCACATGCTTCGAGATTTATTCTTAGTCTAAGATATGGATTCGGTATTTCGTATTTTGTGGCGTACTGGAAATTCGGACTAAGATGAATTGTTCTGACAAGACTGCCTGAAGCTGAATCTATTTCATGTGCGCCTGTACTATTTGTAACTAAGAAATTTCCGTTTCCTAATAAATGTACTCCTCTGTTTCCTGTTACACCGTTGAGAAGTTTTACAAAAGCACCGGCAGAGTTAAGAATTGCTAATCCGGAAGGTGTTTGAAATGATGAGACAGCGACGTTTCCATTCGCAGCTACTTCATACATCTGCTGTGAAATTCCAAAATTCGAACCTGTATAAAATGAATTTAAAAAAACTCCGTTTGAATCATATCTGCTTACTCTGTTAGTTCCGGAAAAATTTGAAACCAGGACATCATTAGCTCTTATCAATATATCAAACGGGCTGTTTAAATTACCTGTAATATATGTTCCTATGTGATTTCCAGATGGATCGAATTGCTGAATTGTATTTTGATTCACGCCGCTGCCAACAGAAACAACTATATTGTTATTTGACCGGTACCGCATGCCTCTCATATTATCGACAATTGAAGTATTAGGGCCGGTGGATGGTGCATAGAAACCTTTGTAAGTACCGTTAAGATTAAAATCCTGAACGACGTCAGTTATCTGATCACAAATTATAACATTTGAACTTGCATAGTGCTTTAGAGCTACCTTAGGTGTTCCAAGTTGCGGCCTGGTCGAAGGAATAAAAGCTGTATCTATCAGATCGCCGGTTTCGGCATTGAATATTGATACTCTGTCACTAGTGGATTCAGTAATCATAATAAATGATGAAGCCGCATTCCTGCCGGATAATACGGGATTAAAAAAACCGTTTGTATTATCGACAATGTTTCTGTTTCCGTAATCAATTCTTGCATTTGCAAAATTAATTTTTGACACCACATCTTCATAATAAGCTGCATATCCACCGTCATATATATCAGCGAAATTTGTATACACGGCATATACCGGTCTTCCATCCTCTACATATTTTGCATCGATCATTATCCTGTCGGTTGTCATAATAGAAACAGGAATACCTTGTCTGATGGCGGTTTCTCTGGCTTGTAATACATTTTGGGGGTTTAATTCACTCTGAATTAAAAGATCTTCAAAGCTGATTCGTGGAGATGCATTTGCCGAACTTTGAAATGCAGTATAAACAAAGCACAAAATTAAAAAAAATTTTTTCATTCCTTTTACTCCTTCTTGTGTTTTTATTTTTGAATGTAGAAAGATAAATATTATTTATTAATAATAGTATGTTTATATTTTACAGAAAATGAATTACTCTGTATTTGAATTCAAAACAAAAAAACCGCAGTCGAATAATCAACTGCGGTTTCTGTTTTACATTGTGAGACCGGGTGGTCTCGAACCACCGACCCTCTGCTTAAAAGGCAGATGCTCTACCACTGAGCTACGGTCCCTCCTGGTATTACTTAAACTTATTTTCCTTTTTCTGCTATCTTTAATCTGTTGATCGCTCTTTGTAATGCATCTTTAGCATCTCTTACTTCATCTTCATTTGCTTCTGCCATAGCTAAAATTTCTTCAGCACGCGTCTTTGCAAGTTTTGCTCTGTCTATGTCAATCTCTTCAACAGTTTCAATGGATTCAGCAAGAACTATTGCTTTGTTATTCTTTACTTCAAATATTCCGCCGCTTGTCGAATAAATAATTGTCTCCTGACCTTTTTTTATCTTGATCTTACCTAATGAAAATGTTGCGATCAAAGCTGCGTGATTTTTCAGCACCTGAAAACTTCCGTCTGTCCCCGGTATAGTCACCGAATCCACTTCTTCACTGTAAACCATCTTCACGGGACTCACTATTTCCAGATATAAATTCTGATCCAATTTCTATAAAATAATTTCTTTTTCTAAAATTTAATTTTATTACTTTTACTTCCTGATATTACTCGGAAAGTTTTTTACCTTTTTCTACAGCTTCTTCAATCGTTCCAACCAGATAAAATGCATTCTCAGGAAGATCATCATATTCACCGTTGATGATTCCTTTAAAACCTTTTATTGTATCTTCAAGCTTTACATACTTTCCGGGAAGGTTTGTGAACTGCTCTGCCACAAAGAAAGGCTGTGATAAAAACTTCTGTATCTTTCTTGCTCTTGCTACTGTCAGTTTATCTTCATCTGATAATTCATCAATACCTAAAATATTAATAATGTCCTGCAGATCTTTATAAGTCTGTAATATTTTTTTCACACCCTGTGCAGTATTATAATGATCTTCACCTACAACCAATGGATCAAGAATTCTTGAAGTCGAAGTAAGCGGATCTACTGCAGGGTAAATTCCAAGTTCTGAAATTTTCCTTGAAAGCTCAGTTGTAGCATCAAGGTGAGCAAATGTTGTAGCCGGTGCAGGATCTGTATAATCGTCTGCCGGTACATATATCGCCTGAATAGAAGTAATGGATCCTGTCTTTGTAGAAGTGATCCTTTCCTGTAAGGCACCCATCTCAGATGCAAGTGTCGGCTGATATCCCACTGCCGAAGGCATCCTTCCAAGAAGAGCTGATACTTCCGATCCGGCCTGTGTAAATCTGAAAATATTATCAACAAATAATAAAACGTCTTTTCCCTGATCTCTGAAATATTCTGCAATAGCTAATCCTGTCAATGCCACTCTCTGTCTTGCTCCCGGAGGTTCGTTCATCTGCCCGAATACAAGTGCAGTCTGTTTCAATACCCCTGACTCTTCCATCTCAAGATAAAGATCGTTACCTTCTCGTGTTCTCTCACCGACTCCCGCAAACACAGAATATCCGCCATGATGCTTTGCGATATTATGAATAAGCTCCTGAATAATAACTGTCTTTCCTACTCCCGCGCCACCAAATAATCCGGTCTTTCCGCCTTTTGTATATGGCTCCAGAAGATCGATAACTTTTATACCTGTTTCAAACATTTCTTTCTTTGTAGAAAGCTCGCTGAACTTTGGCGCTGGTCTGTGAATGGGATATTTAAGATCTGTATTTATAGGTCCCTTTCCGTCGATAGTTCCGCCGGTTACATTTATAAGTCTTCCAAGTACTTCTTCACCTACTGGTATTGAGATTGGGATTCCTGTATCAATTGCTTCCATTCCTCTTACAAGTCCATCAGTGGAATCCATCGCTACAGTTCTTACTCTTGATTCACCAAGATGCTGCTGTACTTCAGTAATAAGAACTTCATCAACTCCTTCAGTATTTTTTCTTTTTATCTCAACTGCATTATTTATAGCCGGCAAAGATCCGCCGCTAAAATCAATATCAAGCACAGGTCCGATAATTTGTAATATCTTACCTTTGTTATTTGTATTATTTGACATTAAAAAGTTGTATTAAAATTTCGTTGGTTATTCTACAAATATAAGGATTATGATATTTAGTTCAAACGTAGTTTTTAATTCTTTCGTAACTTTTTTCAATTATTTTTCTCCTCACCTTATTATGCATAAATAAATACTTGTAACAAATATTTAAATTTTGATAATATTCATTCGACTTATGTCTGTGTTCAATATTTTTTATATTATCTGAAAATAAATTTTAGTTAATCTGTAATTGAATGATCTTCTAAATTAAATTTTAAAGTTTTGTAAAATTAAATTTTCAAATGAATTCTCTTAACAACTTCATCAGAAAAACCTCCAAACCGTTAATGATAATTTTCGGACTTGCCACCTGTCTGCCTCTGGTATTTGCTTTCAATATAAATTTACTTCCCGACTTTGCAGAAGGAATTGAATTCACAGCTTCAAGTTCACCGGCTTTAAGACACTGGGGATTTATGGTATTCGGAATCGGCGCATTATTAATTGCTGCTGCTTTTTATCCATGGCTCAGATTTTACACAATGCTTTTTTCAATTCTTGAAAAATCTTTTATGGTATTTTTATTTATCTCAAACATAAATGAACCCTGGGGAAGTGCTTACACAGGCATGGGAATAATGGACAGCATAATTGTTTTTTACAGTCTGCTGTATTTTATCAGCAGTGAAGGACGTCCCGGGAAATGGGTTTTAGCGGATAAAAAATAAAAACGATATCCTTATAAAAAATAAAGCTGTGGAGAAAATCTCTCACAGCTTTTCAATAAACTTTATTTAAATCAGATTTTTCTATACTATCAACTATTTAATATTAGAAATTTAATATTTAAATTATTTCAGCAGTGTCATTTTCTTCACCTCAGAAAAATTACCTGCACTCAATTTATAGAAATAAACACCACTTGAAAAATTACCTGCATTCCATTCTATAGAATAACTGCCCGAAGTAAGCCTTTCATTTACAAGTGTTGCAGTTTCATTACCCAGTATATCATAAACCTTTAATATAACATTTTCCGAAAGATTTAAATTGTTACCAATACTAAATGAAATTATTGTATATGGGTTGAACGGATTAGGATAATTTTGATTAAGAGAAAATTTATTTGGATTTTCCACACCTGAAGAAATTGAAGTAAGTATCATATTTCCAAAATACGGATTCAGATTTTTTCCTGTGACTACTATATTCACAGGCAAGTTGTTATTTATCAAATCGGAATTAAAAGAATAATTTCCGAGACTGTCAGTGTAACCGGAAGATTTGAGTTCACTATTTTGACTGATTGCAATCAACGCACCATTATAATTTTCACTGCCGGTCTTTATATTAAATTTATGTTGACCCCCGCTGTAATCACGAAGAAGGGAAATATTTTTTGGAACGTCAGAAAATGCTTCCTGTGAAGGATCTCCGAGAACCATGAATTGATTTATAGTAGCTATTACTGAACCGCTTCCATTGAAATAATTATATGCCTGAATTTTTCCAAAGTTCAGCATCGAACCAAAATCATAGATGCCGTGTCTGAAATACCCGTAAAGCATTTCTCTTCCAATAGTATCTGAAGTATAAAAGGAACATAGCTCAGTTGAAGCCGCAATGTTTATAGCAGTATTTTTCGTACTCCTTTCTATCCAGGCTTCACCAAAGCAATCATTCGTTTCTGAGTAATCCAGATCTGCATTTGAACAGGCAATTGAAATTATTGTAGGTTTTCTATTTTCGTAATTTAGGTTTACCATATTAGACATATTCCAAACAGGACTTGCCCAAGAAGTTTCATTCCCATGACCAATGAACCAGGTCCAGCTCACTCCACCGTTAATAAAACTTGTGATCTGATTTTGTGAAGTGCTTTCCATTGCAATATCAACATTTGTAAATCCACCTTCATTCAGAAAAACACTCTTGGCAACCTGACCATTTATCGGATCTATACCGTCATTACTATGAAGTACCAAAGCTCTTTTATACCAGTCTGTATCATCCATTTCAGGAAATTTTTCATACTGCATTAAACTTGCCAATGCTGAGTCAAGCTCTGAAACAGATTGTACAGAGATCCTGCCTACGACTATGTCCGGGAGAATGTCTGTTCCGTCAAGACATTGATATGGATGATCAGATTTTCCACCGGTCGCATTAAACCAAGTGAGTGTATTTCGTCCTCTTGCATCTCCGACAATTAATACATATTCAGTTCTGTCTGCAGAATTATAATTTGCAGTCAGATAATTTTTAATTTCAGTCGAAGTTGGATTTCCGTTTGCGTTAATTTCCGAACGTAATGTAACTGTTGTTTTAATTCCCTTTTGATTTTTCCATTCAGCAAACGGTAAAATGCTGTTATACAACGAATCAGCAGTCAGAATAAGCATTTTAGGAGCTATAAGAAAAGTGTTATCATTATTTATACTACCGTAATTAAAGATCGTATTCTTATAAATATTTTCAAAACTCTTTGATCTGCTGTAAACAGAGTTAGTGACATTGTTCACATTAGAATATCCGTCATAAACTAATTCAAATTCAATTTCATCATAAACTGTCATTTCATTTTTAGCAGGATTATATCTTACAGGATTTATTGAAATGACCGCGACTCTGTGATCACGCATTACTGCAATCTCTTTTATGCTGACAATTTCAGATGGGTAATTTTTGTCGGATGTATAATAATTTTTATCATATGAAAAATCTTTTACTTCTGCATTTGAATTTCGAAGCGGAAATTCCTGACTTGGGTAAATTTTATTTACACTGTAATTCTTTTCAGATGAATTTAATATTTTTATACTTACATTTTTAAAATTTGGAATGCTTATCATCTTTGTCATGACAGGAAGAGAAGCCTGACCGGTATTGCCGAGTGAGGTATAGCCTTCAATGTTTATAGCATCAAAATTTTCACCGGTCAATGATCTTTCCACTATAGAATATCCTGCAACTCTTACAGAAATTACAGTATTATTATTATCTGAACTGATAAGCCTGACTTCATTTTTTACATCAGAATTTTTTGAAGTGGGAATGTATTTACCGTTTGCAAATATACTGTGCAAAGGTAATAAAAGTAAAATTAGGAAATAAAAAAAAGTGTGATTGAAAATTTTCATTGAAAAGTTTTGATTGTTATTAAAATTAGTACATAGCATAACTGTAAACATCGGATAAAAAATTTCACCGATTAATAAAAGTTATTTATTATAAACTATAGTCTCATTTAGAAAATCCAGAAAGTACTGATTGATCTTATCCATTGCTATATCATTGATCTCGATCTCATCAACTTTAATTCTCGGCTCGTCAGATTTTATAGAAAGCTTTTGCGTTATCTTTATATTTTCTTTTAATGGACTATATGCAAACTGAAGGAAGGGAGCATTTACGCCAAGTGTGATCTTACTGTGACCATATGGATAAAATAATATCTGAATAAAAATTCTTTTTAATGGATCTCTGATAACAGCGAGTTCATTTGAATAATAATTCATTGAGCAACCTGATCTGCCTATTATCATATTACTTTCTTTAACAAGAGGGATAATATGATTAGTGATAAGTTCCTTAAATTTTGTAGAATTCTCTGTGGCAATAAGTTCAGAATTACTGTCACCTTTATTTTTTTTTATCTCTACTATCTTATCTGTTATTTTCTTTATTTCTTCTTTTATTTCCGGGTTCATAATCATAGAAGGTTAACTTTAGTGATTTGTTTTTGATATAATTTTCCGGTAGTGTACACCGGACATTAGATTTTAAATTTTTTTTTATATTAAACAATATAATTATTAATAGTAATTATCTGAATAATTTTTTTAAGTTTTTATTTTTTGAACTTAATGCAATTTAGTATTTATTCCTTTAATATTAAATATGATTTTTGTATCTGTCCTGATCACACAGGCAGTCCGGCAATTTCCATGATCTTAAGAGCATTTGTAGTCGGGCATGGTCCATTATGAATTTTATAATCAAAGATCATTTCATTGTTAAGGATTTCTTCCCTGAAATGAAAATTTAAAACAGTATCAATCTCGTCTGAAATGTTTACAAGCTCCAGATCGTGAGTAGTTATAAAGCCTGCACAGTTTTGTTTTGACAAATATCTTATGAATTCCCTGCTCCCGTGTAGTCTTTCTTTATTATTTGTACCTTTAAAAATTTCATCTATCAGAAAAAATTTTATTTTATTTTTTGAAATCTTTATTTCATCAATTAACTCTTTAAGTCTTCTGACTTCAGCATAAAAATATGAGATACCATCAGCCACAGAATCATTGACTTTTATGCACGTAAATAGATCATATACTGAAGTTTTAAAACTAATTGCATTTACCGGAGCACCTGCATTTGCCAGACATTGATTTATGCCTACAGTTTTGAGAAAAGTACTTTTACCGGACATATTCGATCCAGTAATAATTACTGTTTCACTTTCCTTTGAAAAATTAAAATCATTGCAAATTTTCTGATCCCTCTGCAGCAGCGGATGTCCGCATTCTTTAATCTCAAAAGTAAACTCTCTTTCGGTTTCAAACTCAGGATAATTATAATCAGGATTTAAATATGAAAAATTAGATACGGAGATCAGACACTCAAGTTCATAAAACTTGTCCAGCCACTCCGGAAGTTTATGTTCTATATCTGAGATAAGTGTCAGAAGTTTTTTGCAGACAATAAAATCATAAGGAATAAATGCATTGAAAATCACTCTGTAAATCGGATTATCCCTTAGACGTATTAGCATAAGAAGTTTATCAAGTTTTATCAGCTCATCACTTGCACCATCTTTTTCCGCTTTGAATATATCTAAAAACTTTTCTGTCTCCGGGAAATTTTTCATATTATACTTTCCTGCAAGCTGCATCAGCACTGAGAATTTTCTTATATGATCGCAGAGAAGAGCTGACTCTTCAAACACAGAAGATGCAGGCTTTTGATATTTTCCATAAAAGATCAGGTACATTAGAAAAACTGCAAACCAAATCGAACCAAGTATACCTGCAATATATAAACCAAAAAGAATTAAATAAGACAAAATAAAAATAATCGATACCGGTATTACGAAATCCGGAATAGTAGAATGTTCGGATTTTTTTAGCCAGTTTAGTATTGCTGTTCCGTTAAGAGGTTTTAAAGATATAAGTCTGGCTTTCAAAATAAATTTCTCTCTGAATCTTTTCATTCCTGAAAGTTCTTTAATAATTTTCTGATTTCTGCTTATCTTTTTAATGTCAGGTGAAAATTGTGACAGCTTCTTTGATAGTAATGAACTTCCTTCGAAAGAAACTGAATTATCTAATAGCTGATGAAGAGATCTCTTTCCTGTGATATCAAGATCTTTAAATGTAGATGATTCGTCAGGAATTATTCCGCTGACATTACCGGGAATACCTTTCCAGTCAAGTTTCATTCGGGAAATATTTTCATTCTGTAAAATTCTAAAGTACGATATTCTTTTTACGGTATGCAATAGTCTGTTATGAAGATGTACTGTGATCCCGAAAGTCAGTATAGAAATTGCTGATACAATGCATCCGATGGTCTGGTCAATATTAAACGCAGTAACTGACAAAACTAACCCGCTAAGAAATATCCATAATCTGTTAAAAGAGAACTTATTACTTTTCTTTTTGAGATATTCTATTCTATCATTTAGCTTTACTGATAATTTCTGCAGGTAATCTAATCTGCTTTCATATAAATTCATAATTAAATATAAAATTTATATTGCTTAAATTACATTTCTTAATTTTTACGAAATGACAAATTATAAATTTTAATAATTACTTATTGCAAAAGAGGGATGTCATAATAATTGGAGCCGGTGCAGCAGGACTGATGTGTGCAGCCGAAGCAGGCAAAAGAGGAAGGATGGTTACAATTCTCGAAAGTTCAGAGAAACCCGGAAAGAAGATCCTTATTTCAGGCGGTGGACGGTGTAACTTTACAAACAGAATAGTCACTTCTGAAAATTTTATTTCGAACAATCCTCATTTCTCCAGATCAGCACTGGCAGGATTTACACCGGATGATTTTATTTTTATGGTCGAATCATATAATATCAGCTATCATGAAAAAAAACTCGGTCAGCTTTTTTGTGACGGAAGTTCCAGAGAAATTCTTTACATGCTTACTGATGAATGTAAAAAATATGGTGTGGAAATTATTACTGACTGTAAAATTTCAGAAGTTATAAAAATTGAAAGTAATTCTTTTGAAATAAGATCATCTTATAAAAATTTTGTTTGTGATTCTATTGTAATTGCTACAGGCGGACTTTCAATTCCTAAAATGGGAGCTACAGATTTTGGATATCGAATTGCTAAAAAGTTTGAGATAAATATTATTAATACTTTTCCTGCACTGGTGCCGCTTAAATTTAATGTTAATGAATGGAAAGAATTTTCGGATATCAGTGGAGTATCAGTTGATTCAATAGTTTCAGTCAAATCCAAAGGTAAGATAAAATTCCGGGAAAATGTACTCTTCACACACAAAGGTCTCAGTGGTCCGGCGATTCTTCAGATCTCTTCATACATAAACAATACTGAAAGCTTTGAAATTGATCTTTTACCTGATAGGGATATGTTTAAAATTTTTATTGAAAATTCCGGAAGTAAAATACTGCTTAATAATTTTCTTTCTGCATATTTCCCTAAAAGATTTTCAGAAGCATTTGTAGGGAAATATATTTTATCAAAACCAGTTTACCAATATACCCAAAAAGATTTGAAGAACATTTCAGATAAGATCCACAATTGGGAATTACAACCGTCGGGAACTGAAGGATATGAAAAAGCTGAAGTCACTGCCGGCGGAATTGACACCAGAGAACTTTCCTCCAAGACAATGGAATCAAAAAAAGTAAGCGGACTTTATTTCATCGGAGAAGTAGTAGATGTCACAGGTTGGCTAGGCGGATATAATTTTCAATGGGCTTGGTCGTCAGGAGCTGCTGCAGGAAGGAGTTGTTGAATTAGGAATTAGAAATTAGAAATTACGAGTTACGAGTTTCAAGTTACGAATTGCTAATCTATAAATCACATTAACAAAATTCTTAATTCTTAATTTTTAATACTTAATTGCTCTTTGTCACATTTTTCGCTGCATGTTTTATGAAATTTCTCATCACATTCTTCACAACAAATAAAATGAACATGGCATTTAAAGTTTGCACAGTTTACATATCTGTCTGAAGGATTTTCGCAGCGTAAACATTTTCCCACTATTGAAGTACCTTCAGCAAAATTCACATCCACTGCAATCCTTTCATCAAACACATAACATTTTCCTTCAAAATTACTACCGCGGGTGTCCGGATGTTTTGCATAAGCAATGATTCCACCCTTTAGCTGATTAACATTTGTAAAACCCTCCCGCACAAGAAAGCCTGAAAATTTTTCACATCGAACTCCGCCTGTACAGTATGCGAGAATTTTTTTATCCTTTAATAGATCTTTATTCTTTTTTGCCCATTCAGGAAACTGTTTGAAATTTTTCACATCAGGTCTGACAGCATTTTTAAAATGTCCAATGTCATATTCATAATCATTTCTTACATCTATCAATAATACATTTTCATCGTTCATTGCTTCGAGAAATTGCTTCGGTTTAAGTCTTTTACCGGTGATCTGATTTGGATCGAGATCATTTTCCAGATCCATAGTAACGATCTCACTTCTTGATCTGACAAATAATTTTTTGAAAGCGTGCTCTTCTACATCATCGATCTTGAATGTCATGTCAGTAAATCTCGGATCCATTCTCATTGCATAAATGTAAGCGTCAGTCTGCTCAGGCGTACCGGAAAGCGTTCCGTTGATCCCCTCTTCTGCTATCAGAATTCTGCCTTTTACACCGAGTGATTTGCAGAATTTTAAATGAAGTTTTGAGTAGGTTTCGTGATCTACAATTTTGACATATTTATAATAGAGTAAAACTCTGTAAGGTGAAATTGTTTTCATATGTAAAATTAATTCTATCAGGTTTATTATTCAATTTATAAATATCGTCATACCGTTTTTTTAATTTATGATTTCATTATTTTAATTAAAAATTTATTTAATATTTATTTATCCTTGACTCATAAAATTTTCAAAGACCGTTCACAACTGTTTCTTGTTCTTATACTTTCATCTATCCCGTTTTTAATACATTTATATGTAAATATTTTTGAAGGATACGGATATTTCCGGGATGAACTTTATTACATTGTCAGTACCGAACATCTCTCTTTTGGATATGTCGATCATCCTCCATTGTCTATTTTTATTCTGTACATAAGCAAAACCATTTTCGGCGATTCATTATTTGCAATAAGGCTATTACCTGCATTGCTGTCAGGTCTCACTGTATTTTTTACATGCCTTATGGCATTAAGACTTGGAGGTAAAACTTTTTCACTAACACTATCAGCCGCTGCAGTTATACTTGCACCTGTATATTTAGCAATGAATTCCTTTTACTCAATGAACTCTATAGACATATTCCTCTGGAGTGTTTCTTTTTATTTGGTAATGCTTATTATAAAAGAAAATAAAACTTCTTACTGGATTTATCTGGGTTTGTTTATCGGACTTGGACTGATGAACAAGATCGGTTTCCTCTGGTTTGAGTTTGGATTTTTCACAGGAATACTGCTAACTCATAAGCGGAAAGAATTTTTAAATGTAAAACCTTACCTGACTTTAATTATATCTTTTGTAATTTTCCTTCCTTATATAATATGGAATTTTCAAAATGAGTTTGCGCACTTAGAATTTATAAGGAACGCGGGCTCAGAAAAATATTCAGGGCTAAATATTATAGATTTTATTAAAGGTCAGTTTATGAATATGAATCCTTTCTCTGTTGTTATCTGGTTGTGCGGACTTTATTATTTTATATTTAATGAGAAAGGTAAAGAATTCAGGATCATTGGTATTATTTATTTAACTGCATTTATAATATTGATAATTAATGTTCACAGTAAATCTGAGTATCTTGCACCTGCATATACAGTTCTGTTTGCAGGCGGTTCAGTATTCATAGAATTAAAATCACAGATGAAATTCAAATGGCTGAGATTTGCCGTACTAATTCCGTTACTGATAACAGGAGTTGTAATTGCTCCGACTGTAATGCCTTTGCTGAAAGTAGAAGATCATATTTCTTATACAAAAAATTTAGGATTAGCTCCTTCTTCTTCGGAAGGGAAAAAACTTTCAGAGCTTAAACAATTTTTTGCAGATATGCATGGCTGGGAAGAGATGGCAGCAAATGTATCGAAAGTTTATGAATCACTTTCAGCGGAAGAAAAACAGAATACACTTTTCTTTGCATGGAATTATGGAGAAGCATCGGCAATTAATTTCTTCAGAAATAAGTATCCGCTTCCTGAAGCGATCTCATCTCATAATGCTTTCTGGATGTGGGGTTATGGTGACAAAGAATTTCCCACACTTATCATAATCGGAGGCGAAAAAGAAGATTATACTGATGAGTTTGGATCCGTTGTAGAAGTTGGGATTCATACATCCAAATATGCAATGCCTTATGAAACTGACCTAATGATCTTTATTGCAAAAGATCCTAAAAATCAGCTGAGTGAAGTCTGGCAAAGGATAAAGCATTATGATTAATCTCAATTTCGATTTATTAATTATAATGCAGTCCCCCGGAGTCACTTACAACTGTTCCCGCAGAATCACGTGCTTTTCGGAGCGAATTTAAGTGTGAATCAATAAGTGTAGTACTTATTAAAATAAATAAGACCATTCTAAAATTAACAGAATGGTCTTATTTAATATAAATTAATTTTGTAAAATTTATCTAGACAAGATCGTATTCTTTACTTACATTTTCTAACCATTCTTCAGAATAATTGACAATCGATTCCACTACACTGGATTCAAACGGTGACTCAATATTTGCAATTTCCACTAACTCAAGAAAAGGTTTACTGCCGCCTTCTCTGCAAAGTCCTAGATAATCTTTCCATGCAATGTCTTTGTCATGATTACATTTTCTCCAGAATTGCAACGCGCAGATCTCTGCCAGACAATAATCTATATAATAAAACGGCATTTTAAAAATATGTCCCTGCATAAACCAATAACCGCCTCTTGATAGAAAATCATTTCCATCGTAATTTTTATGAGGCATGTATTTTTTCTCGATCTCTCTCCACTTTATTTTTCTTTCTTGAGGAGTTGCATCAGGATTTGAATAAACGAAATGCTGAAATTCATCTACAGTTACACCATAAGGAATAAACATCAGTGCTCTGTTAAGATGGGAGAATAAGAATTTATCTGTATCCACTTCAAAGAATAAATTCATCCATGGCCAGGTAATAAATTCCATACTCATTGAATGTATCTCACAAGCTTCTAATGTCGGATGCTGATATTCAGGGAATTCAAACTTGCGGCTTTCATATCCCTGAAAAGCATGACCTGCTTCATGAGTAAGAACTTTTATATCATGATCTGTACCATTCATATTTGCAAAGATATACGGGCTTTGATATTTCTGAATATAAGAACAATATCCGCCGGCTGATTTATTTTTTCTGTTATAAAGATCCATCACATCATGATCGATCATGAAATCAAAAAATTCGGAAGTCTCAGGAGAAAGTTCATCATACATTATCTTTGCTTTTTCAACTATCCAGTCAGGTGAACCTTTTGGAGTTGGATTTCCATTTTTAAAATTATATTCACTGTCATAATAATAAAGTTTGTCCAGACCGGTTCTCTGAAGCTGAAGTTCTTTAAGTTCTGTAGTCAAAGGGACAAGGAATTTTAAAATTTCATCTCTAAATCCTGCTACTTCAGTACTAGAATATCCTGTTCTTTTTAATCTATCATATCCAAGCTGTATAAAATTTTCATAACCAAGAGCATGTGCTATCTTTGTTCTGACTTTTACAAGTTCATCAAAAATATCATCAATTTCTTTTTCATTATCTTCAAAGAATTTCCATTTAGCATCATAAGCTCTTTTTCTCATTTCTCTGTTATCGGAATTCATAAAAGAAGCCATGCCGGCAATATTTCTTTCTTCACCTTCAAACATAATTTTCGCAGAAGCAATAAGTCTTACATATTTTGATGAAAGATGATTTTCTTTTTTCATATCTTCAATGATCTCAGGCTTAAAGGTCTTTACAGAAACTTCAGCTACATTGAAAAGCTGCATACCGCAGATCTCTTCAAGCTCTTTTCGGAAAGGTGAGTTTATTAATTCGAAATAAAATTCTTTGACAAGCCCTGAATAGCCAGGTCCGATATCATCAAAATAATCATGCTCTTCTTCATAAAATTTATCGGAAATATCAATTGTATATCTGATATTTGCAATTCGTCCCATTGAGTCATAATCATTTCTGATCTCTGTAATTTCTTTCATTACAGAATACTGCTCTTCAGCACTACCTGAATTTCTAAACTTATCCAGCTTCTCATTAAAATCTTTTTTTACTGATTCAATGTCAGGACGCTTATATTCAAACTCATTAAATTTTATTGCCAAAATAATTTCCTTTCTGTAAAGATGTTATAAGTTATTTTTAAATTTTAATTCTGTATTCTTCTACAATATTACCATTTATCAAATGTTCTTTTATTATTCTTTCAAGTACTTCAGGGGTACAGTTTCTGTACCAGACGCCTTCAGGATACACTACTGCTAAAGGTCCGTCCAGACATATTCTGAGACAATTCGCCTTTGTTCTGTTTATGCCGCCTTCATTTACAAGTCCAAGTTCTTTTAGCCTGTCTTTTAGATATTCCCATGACTTCATTCCGTCTTTGTAATCACAACATTTTGCTTTTCCCTGATCACAGCAAAGGAAAATATGTCTTTTGGTTTTTCCTATTCCAAGCTTTTCTACTTTTTCGTCTAATGATTTAGATCCCATTTAATTCCTGTATTACTTCTCCTAATTTTTGAAATGCCTTTCCTCTGTTGGTATGCCTTGTCTGTGAGGAAAGGATTGATTTTCTTAATCTTATATTTTTTGGGGTAACTTCCACCAACTCATCATCTTTTATGAAATCAATTGCCTTCTCAAGTGTCATCGGAGTTACAGGTGTAAGTATCATACTTTCATCTTTTCCTGATGCTCTCATATTCGAAAGTTTTTTACCTTTTGTAGGATTTACATCAAGATCATTGTCACGGTTATGCTCCCCTACTATCATTCCTTCATAGACCTGATCATTTGGAATACTGAATAATGTTCCTCTAGGCTCGAGATTATAAAGTGAATAAGATAGCGCTTCTCCCATTCTGTCAGAAACAAGAGATCCTGTAAGTCTGGCAGGAAATTCTCCGCGATGCTCTTCATAACCCTGAAGATAAGAATTCATTATTCCTGTTCCGCGTGTGTCCGTAAGAAATTCATTTCTGTATCCGATCAGAGATCTGGATGGAATTGAAAATTCGACCCTTACTCTACCGGTACCATGATTTACAAGATTGATCATTCTTCCTTTTCTCTTTGAGAGCTTTTCTGAAACAACCCCTACAAAATTTTCATCACAGTCTATAAACAAATGTTCGATCGGCTCATGTAGCTTTCCATCAATTCTTCTGAAGATCACCTGCGGTCTGCCTACGCTCAGTTCATATCCTTCGCGTCTCATTGTTTCTATAAGTATTACCATCTGAAATTCACCGCGACCTTTTACAATAAAACTATCACCTTCTTTTGTATCTTCTACTTTTAAAGCAACATTACTGAGAGTTTCTTTCATAAGACGTTCACGTATCTTATTTGACTGAACGATCTTTCCTTCCCTGCCTGAAAGCGGCGAAGTATTTATAGAAAACATCATTGAAATAGTCGGCTCATCTACAGCAATTCTCCTTAGAGCTTTAGGAAATTCTTTATTACAAATAGTATCACCGATATGAACATCTTCAATACCTGCAAGTATTGCAATGTCGCCTGCTTCTACTATGTCAGATTCTTTAAAATTAACTCCGTCATAGATCTGAAGTTTTGATATTTTTAATGGAAGTGCTTTACCGGCTTCATTGATGCAAACAAGTTCATCATTCTTTTTTATTTCTCCGTTTGCAATCTTACCAATGGCAAGTCTGCCTACATAATCTGAATAATCAAGATCAGCAACAAGCATCTGAAACGGTTCATCCGGATCATAAGTTGGAGGAGTAATTTCTTCTATTATTGTTTCAAATAATATAGAAAGATCCTTTCCATTGTCTGAAAGATTTTTTTGAGCAATACCATCTCTTCCAATAGCATAAAGCACGGGAAATTCAATCTGTTCTTCACTGGCATCAAGGTCGATGAAAAGATCATAGACTTCATTCAAAACTTCCTCCGGTCTGGCATCCTTTCTGTCGATCTTATTGACGATTACGATTATTTTTAAATTTGACTCCAGAGCTTTTTTCAATACAAATCTTGTCTGAGGAAGTGGACCTTCAGATGCGTCCACTAAGAGCACTACGCCGTCCACCATCATCAAAGCTCTTTCGACCTCGCCGCCGAAGTCAGCGTGACCGGGAGTATCAAGAATGTTTATCTTTGTATCGCCCCATGTAACGGAGCAGTTCTTAGCGGCAATGGTGATCCCTCTTTCTCTTTCAAGGTCCATACTGTCCATTAGTCTTTCGGCGATCTCCTGATTTTCACGGAACATTCCGCTTTGTCTGAACATATGATCTACAAGTGTAGTCTTACCATGATCAACGTGAGCTATAATAGCTATATTTCTTAACTTATTGTTAAACAAAAGATTTTTCAATTATAATTTTTTATTGGGGTTTTATAAATAGTTAATTCAGTTTTTTGGAAATTTATGTCGGAAGGTATTACTGATTTCAAAGTATGTAAAATAGCTTTATTAAGTGAGTGTTACAAGTTAGAATTAGCACCTTAAATGATTTATATTTCATATCACATCCGTCCAACACGTTTCATTGTGAAACTCAAGTTTCATTATTTTCTACTAACTTTTTTATAAAGACCCTCGATAAGAACACTCGAGAGCAGGCTCCAAAAGTAACAAAAAAAGACGCCCGCTGGTAATATACTGCCTAAATTCTTTTCGAAATTGAAACAAAATATCCAACTCAAAATTTGCTTCGCAAATTTCTCAGACAAGGATATTTTATTTTTTCAATTTCTCAAGAATTCTCCTTAACGGCAATGTATTACAGGCGGGATTTTTTAAAACAAAAAACTTCTATGATTATTTTTGTTGCTTTTGCAAGAAGTTGCTTTAATAAAAAAAGATCAATTATTAAAATTGAAGTATATTATTGATCAAAACTATCAATCCTCTTTTTATACTTTATTACAGATATATCAATAATGGCTCAACGACCAATATTTTAAGTAAATTTAGGTTAATTTAATTATGACTCAATGCGTTTTTTTTAATCGGTTCAATTTCAAGTATTGAGTTTTTATATAAAAATCGCTAATTTGTAGCTAATCAATTAACCCATTTATGAATTTTAACTTAAAAGATATGTTCGGAAATAAATCAAAAGATTCTGAATCAAGAGAATCAACTTACGTTGAAGATACAAGACCTACAACTAGAACAACTCCTTCTCAGGATAAAATTTTAACTCTAATCAGCGAAGGCTGTAAATTCGAAGGAAACCTTTCTTCTCCTTCCACCACTAAGATTGACGGTCATGTAGTCGGTAATCTCCGTGGTGAAAGCGGAATCATCATTGGTGAAAAAGGGATTGTAGAAGGAAATGTAAATGCTGTTGATGTTGCAATTTATGGTACTGTAAAAGGAAACATCAAAGCACATAAACTTGAATTAAAAAGATCAGGAATTCTCGAAGGTGACACGAACATTGAAATATTAGTTGCTGAATCAGGTTCCAAATTCACAGGTAATAGTAAGATGGGAGAACTCAAACCAAAGAGCAACATTATTGACATGAAAGATCCTGAAATTGAAATACAGGATGAGTCAAAAGAAAAAGATAAACCTGT
>Ga0154020_10003330_pt1 | contig 19367 bp, 10 predicted proteins | sample Klosneuvirus_201_FD_109709 | JGI IMG/M metagenome (GOLD analysis project Ga0154020, IMG submission 109709) | Active sludge microbial communities from wastewater, Klosterneuburg, Austria - Klosneuvirus_20160825_MG | ecosystem: Engineered > WWTP > Aerobic digester > Activated sludge | place... | reverse complement strand
ATCGGCGAATTGGTGGACGATGCGATTGTGGATGTGGAAAATGTGTTCCGGCGATTGCGGGAAAATAGAGAACTCGGCAACCCCAAAAATCCGATGCTGGTGGTCTATGAAGCCAGCAGCGAAGTGCGCAACTCGATTGTGTACGCCACCATCATCGTGGTGCTGGTTTTCCTGCCCTTGTTCCAATTACAGGGCATCGAAGGGCGGATTTTTGCGCCGCTGGGCATCGCGTATATCACCTCGATTCTGGCTTCGTTGGTGGTATCGCTGACGGTCACGCCCGCGCTGTGCAGTTACCTTTTGCCAAAATCAAAACTCAACGAGGGCAAGGAAAGCGGCTTGGTGACTTGGCTGAAAAAACAGGATTTGAAACTCCTGAACTTTGGTTTTAGCTATTCCAAAATCGTTATCGGCGCAGCAGCGGCCTTGGTCATCGGGGCGGTGGTGATGGTGACACGCTTTGGCACGGAGTTCCTGCCGCCGTTCAACGAAGGCAGTTTCACGGTCAATTTGTATGCTCCGGCGGGCACTTCGCTGGAAGAAAGCAACAAAATCGGCACGGTGGCCGAGCAACTCATCCTGCGGGTGCCGGATGTACAATACACCGCCCGACGCACGGGCCGGGCCGAACTCGATGAACACGTGGAGCCGGTGAGCAACTCGGAAATCGAGGTCGAACTGCGAGAGGGCGCAAGGTCGCGCACCGAGGTCATCGCCGATATCCGCAAACAACTCGGCAACCTCGCAGGGGTATCGGTGAGCATCGGCCAGCCGATTTCGCACCGACTCGATCACTTATTGAGCGGGGTGCGGGCGCAGGTGGCCATCAAGGTTTTTGGCGAAGACTTGACCGAATTGCGAGCCTTGGCCGGGCAGATAAAAGAAGCCGCCGAAACCGTGCCCGGCGCGGTGGATGTGCAGGTGGAACGCCAGGTGCTGGTGCCGCAACTCACCATCCGGCTCGACCGCGACGCCTTGCAGCGCTACGGGATGCAAACCGGCAAGGTAGCCCGCGACCTCGAAGTGTTGTATGGCGGCAAGGTCGTAAGCCAAATTTTGGACGGCCAAAAATCCTTCGACCTCGTGCTGCGGGCCGTGGCCGAAGACCGCGAGAACTTGGAGAACATCCGCAAGACTCAAATCCACACCCCCGAAGGCACCCTGATTCCGCTCGAAAGCATCGCCCACATCGAGTACGAAAAAGGCATCAACTCGGTGAGCCACGAAAACGGGCAGCGGCGCATCGTGGTCTCGGCCAACGTGCAGGGACGCGACCTTGGCAGCACGGTGGCGGACATACAGAAGGCCGTCGGCGAAAAAGTACAGCCACCACAAGGTTACTTCATCGAGTTCGGCGGGCAATTCGAGGCGCAAAAAGACGCTTCGCGCCTCATCGGCATCCTGAGCATTTTTGCTTTGCTGGGCATCTTCCTCGTGCTGTACGCACATTTCCGCTCTTGGCGCATCGTAGCGCAGGTAATGCTCAACATCCCGCTCGCGTTGGTCGGTTCGGTGGCGGCGGTGTGGCTGACGGGCGGCACGTTCTCGGTGGCGACATTGGTGGGTTTCATCACGCTCACTGGCATTGCTTCGCGCAACGGCATCATGATGATTTCGCACTACCTCCATTTGATGGAACACGAGGGCGAACGGTTTGACAAACAGATGATTGTGCGCGGCTCGCTCGAACGATTAATTCCGGTATTGATGACCGCACTCGTGGCGGCGCTGGCGCTGATCCCGCTGACGCTGGACCCACAAGCGGCGGGCAAGGAAATCCTCTACCCGGTCGCTACGGTGATTCTCGGCGGGCTTTTGTCCTCGACTTTGCTGGATATGATTGTGACGCCGACGGTGTTTTGGGCTTGGGGTAAAAAAGCGGTGGAGGAGTATTTTGAAGGAAAAAAACAATCTGCGAACCTAAAACCCGACCACAACGCGCTATGAAATTGCTGATAAAAATATTGATTTTTGTCGGTTTGGCCCAATCGGCATTGGCCCAAACCACGCCCGAAGCCGCCGTTCAGGCTGCGCTGCAAAGCCACCCTACGGCCAAAGCCGCCGCTTTCGAGGCACAGGCCAAAAAATATGCGGAAAAAACCGCGCTCAACCTGCCCAACCCGGAGTTCAACGTGGAAAGCCCTACGGGGGAGTTTTACGCCGTCGGGGTGTTGCAATCGTTTGAGTTTCCGACTGTCTATTCCCGTCAAAAGCAGGTGGCCAAGGCCGAAACCGCCCTCGCCCAAGCCGGCCAGCGCGTGAGCGAAAACGACCTGCGCTACACGGTACGGGTGTTGTATCTGGAAGCGCAAGTGACAGAATACCAGGTACGTCAATGGCGGCAACGGGACAGCCTCTACCAACAACTCGCCGCCACTGCTGCCCGCCAATTTGCCGGGGGCGAGATTGATTTTTTGCAAAAAACGCTCGCCGAAAACGAAGCGGGTAAAGTCCGTCAGGAACGCCTCGCCGCCGAGCAGGTGGCTGCCGTAGCGCGGCAACAATTGATGGTGTACACGGGGCTGGCCGATTTGGGCAATTTGTTACCGCTCAACCCCGACTCGTCAGGCACGGGAATGCAGCCGGTGCTTCAAGCCAACCCGACGGTGGCCTACGGCCAACAAGCCGTGCAAGTGGCAGAAAAACAGGTTGATTTGGCCAAAAGCCGCGCTTTGCCCAACTTCTCGCTCGGCTACCTGAATCAGGGTTTGCAGTCCACACCGATTGATTACCGATTCCGCGCCAGCATCGGCATCCCGCTGTGGTTTGGGCAGTACCGCGCTGGTCGGCAAGCCGCCGAGAGCGAAGCCCAAGCCGCTCAAAGTCGCGCCGAAGCCCAAGCCCAAGCTATCGCCATTCAATTGCAGCAGATACAAACAGACGCTGTCACAGCGCTCACGCGGGTGCGGTACAGCCAAAACGAAGCTCTGCCACGCAGCCGCTCCCTCATCGCCACCGCCCTGCGGATGCGCGAGGCGGGGCAGGTGGATTACGTTACTTTTTTGCGCACTTTGGATGAGGCTTACGCGATTCAACGCGATTATGCAGCCCAGATGCAAGCCCTCGAAACAGCCCGCATCCAACTACTATACCTGTCGGGACAGTAGTTTTAAATCATTGATTTTCAATTAAAAAAACAACGGTTATGAAATTGTCCGTTTTCTTTTCCTTTCTTTTCAGTCTTGCGCTGCTGTCGCCTAATGCCTCTGCGCATGGCGACGAAATCGCGACTGACCCCGGTGTGGCCAAAGACCATTTTACGGCATACGGTCAAAGTGACCGATACGAACTCACGCTTTACTATCCCGAACTCAACGCCGGACAGGATGCGCATCTGACGCTTTACATCGCTGATTTTAAAACCAACCGCCCGATTGACAAGGCGGAATTTAAAATCAGCGCGACTGAAAACCCACAAATCGTGTTCGAGGCCAAACAACTTTCGCCGGGGGTGTACGAACTGGCTGCTGCTTTCCCGGAGGCCAAATCTTACACGCTCAATTTTCAAATCAACCACCCCAACGGAGCCGACCTGATTGCGGTGGCAGGCGTGACCGTCGGGAAAAAATTGGGGGCGTCCGAAACACCGGAAACTCCCTCCCCTGCCCCATCGAGCAAATGGGGATGGTTTTTGGGCGGGTTGTTGCTCGGCGGGTTGGCGGTTTGGTTTGTCAGCCGTCGGCGCAGCCGGGCCTTGACGGTAGTGCTGCTGTTGACAAGCGCGTGGTTTTCGACACCCAACTGGAATACGGCCTTTGCTCACGGCGACGAGGAGCACGGCCCGAAATCGGGCGGGAGCGGCTACGGGAAGTCTGTCTATGTGCCGAAAGAGACGCAGTTTTTGTTTGAAATCCTGACCCAGCCCATCGCGGTGGGCGATTATCAATCGGCCACGACGATGTACGGCACGATTATTCCGTCCTCCGGTGGATTGGGCGCGGTGTCAGCGCCGCAGAGCGGTCGCATCACACGGGTAAGTGTGGCTGTCGGTCAAACGGTGCGCGCCGGGCAAACACTGGCGATTTTACAGCAGAACATCGGCACGCCCGACCAGGTAGGTATCGCGGCAAACAACGCCGGGCTTGCGGTACAAATCGAAACCGCCAGAGCGCGCGTTGCTGCCACGAAACGGGAGTTCGACCGATTGAAAAAAATCGAGGACATCGCGGCTGCCAAAGACGTACAGGCTGCCGAAGCCGCCTACAACCAGGCCTTGACCGAACTGCAAACGCTGGAAAGCCGCGCCCTGGGCGCCAACTCGGCAGCCAATAGCCGCACGGTGGCGCTGGTTGCGCCGATTTCGGGCGTAGTGGGCGCATTCGCTCTTACGCCGGGCGCGGAGGTATCAGCCGGGCAAACGCTTTTCACTATCACCAATTTAAGCAAGGTGTATGTGGAGGCACAGGTTTTTGCCAGCGACCTGCCGACGGTGCAAGCGGGCAACAAATTCCTCGTCAAAAGCAATACCGACGAGCGCAAGAACGCCGCGGTGCGGCTCATCTCGCCTGCTCAAACCATGACTTCTGGCAACCAGAGCCAGCGGGTGCTTTTTGAGATGGACAACCCGAAAGGGGAATTCAAAATCGGGGAATTTGTAACGATGAAAGCACTCAACCAACAGACCAGCCGCCAAATTTCGGTGCCGAACTCGGCTTTGACCGAAATCAACGGCAAAACAGCAGTGTTTTTGAAAGACGGGCCAGAGATGTTCACATTGAGTTATGTGCAAACAGGCGAGAACGACGGCGCCAGAACGGTGATTTTGAGGGGGGTAGAAGAAAGTGAAAAAGTCGTGTCGGCAGGGGTTTACGAGGTGAAGATGATTTATTTGAATCAGTAAACTGGCCAAAATATATGTCTGCTCAATGCACGCCCGGCATTTTAAGAACAAGTGCCGGGCGCGTTGCACATATCTAATGTGGCCATCGAACCATACCTCGGAATAGATAATGATTTCCTTTAAGAAGCGTTTAGGTCAGCCTTTGCTATCTTTGCCCCGCATGAAAAATCGCGTCGCCATACTTCTCGCCCTGGTCTTGCTCACGCAGGGCATGTCCCCGCTCACGGGGCAATTGGCGAAAATTCCGGCGCTGGTGGCTCATTTCTACGCGCATCACGACCATGAGCACCATGTGCATGGCGACGAACTAAGTTTTTTCGATTTTCTTGCCCAACACTATGGCGACCGCACACACCACGATGATGCGAGTCAGGATCACTCGAATTTGCCTTTTCGTTGTGCGGATGCTTCTTGTGCTGCGCTTTTGATCGCGCTTCCTTCCAACGTTTCGCTGCCAGGCGTGACAATTGCACCGGTCTTTCCGGCAAAGGCCGTTTTCGCCAGCGATAATTTCTATTCCGGCCTGTTTGTGCGGGACATTTTCCGGCCTCCACTCGTCTAAGCCGTTTCCCCTTCGTTTTTCGGTTTAAAGTCCAGACATCTTCGGCACATCTCTGCGCCGGGGTGGTTTCGCATTTACGGGCTTTGAGACCGACGCATTTTTTCCTAAAAATTTCATTCTCAACGCATCCGCAATGAAAAATATATTCATTGGCTTGCTGGTGGCACTGCTCGCCGCCGCTTGCCATTCGCATAGTCAAGATACCGAAGGCGGGCACGCCCACAATACCGACGGGAGCCATCCTGTCGCCGCAGAAACCGAACTTGAAGCCCTTGCTTTCACCCTTTACACCGCCAAAACCGAACTTTTCGTGGAATTCAAACCGCTGGTGGTGGGCCAGGAGAGCCGTTTTGCAGCACATTTCACCACACTCGGCGAGTCGTTCAAAGCCATCGGCGAGGGCAGTGTCACGCTGACGATGAGCGGTCCGGTGGGCAGCCAAAGCGTCACCGCCGATGCGCCACAGGTGCCGGGCATCTTTCGCCTGCGCATGACCCCGGAAAAACAGGGGCTTTACAAACTCACGTTCGACATCAAAACGTCCGCTTACACCGACCAGGTGGTGTTGGACAGCGTGACGGTTTTTCCTGATGAAAAAACCGCGCTGGCCCAACAAGAACCCGCGGGCGGCAGCGGCAACGACATCACTTACCTGAAAGAGCAGGCCTGGAAAATTGATTTTGCCAACCAGACCGTGCAGCGCGCGGCCTTCGCCAATGTGGTGAAAACCTCCGGCGTGGTCGTCACCGCACCGGGCGATGAGGAAACCGTGTCGGCCAAAACGGCAGGCATCGTCCGCATCAACAAATCGGGCTTGTTCGAGGGAGCATCTGTTGGAGCCGGGGCGGTGCTGTTCACCGTGTCGAGCCAGGGGCTGATCAACGGAAACGCCCCTTTACAAATCCAGGAAGCGCGCAACAACCTGTCGAAGGCCAAAGCCGATTTCGAACGCAGCCAAAAACTCTACAACGACCGCCTGCTGGTGGAACGGGATTATTTGCAGGCCAAAAACGCTTATGAAAACGCCCAATCGCTGCTCGCCGCCCTGACGGCCAACTACGGGCAGGGCGGCCAAAGCATCCGCACCGCACGGGCAGGTTTTGTCAAATCGCTGTTAGTCACCGACGGGCAGTTTGTGGAGACGGGGGCGCCGCTGGCGGTCATTTCCAAAAGTAAAAAATTGGTGGTGAAAGCCGAGGTGTCGCAAACGGCTTTTTCCAAAATCGGCAGCATCGCAGGGGCCAATTTCCGCACGCCCGGCGGCCGGGTGTATTCGCTCGCCGAACTGAACGGCCGCTTGGTTTCTATCGGCAAGTCGGCGGAAAACACGCTGTTCATCCCCGTCTATTTTGAAGTAGATAACCGTGAAGGCATCGTTCCAGGGGCTTTTATCGAGGTTTTTCTAAAAACCAACGCACAGGCGGCGGCGCTGGTCATCCCGGCCTCGGCGGTCATGGAAGAGCAGGGCAGTTATTTCTGTTACGTGCAAACAGAAGGCGAGTCGTTTCAAAAACGCGAACTCCGGATCGGCGGCACCGATGGTCAACAGGTACAGGTGCTTTCCGGCGTGACCGAAGGCGAGCGCGTGGTGACCAAAGGTGCATACAACATCAAACTCAGCACCGCCGCAGGTACTTTGCCCGCGCATGGGCACGAGCACTAAATTTCATCAATCAATAGCAGAAAAATGTTGAACAACATCATTCAATACGCCCTGCACAATCGGTTGATGATTGTCGCAGCGGCCATATTGCTCCTTATTTGGGGCAGTTACACCGCCTCCCGCATGGATGTGGACGTGTTTCCCGACCTCACCGCCCCCACGGTGGTGGTGTTGACCGAATCGCACGGCATGGCCCCCGAGGAGGTGGAAAAACTCGTCTCCTTCCCCATCGAATCCGCACTCAACGGCGCGACGGACGTGCGCCGTGTGCGCTCCTCCTCGTCGGCGGGCATCAGCATCGCGTGGATAGAATTCGAGTGGGGCACCGATATTTTCAAGGCTCGCCAAATCGTGGCCGAAAAACTCTCCGCGATTGCGGCAAGCCTGCCCGCCGGGGTCGGCAATCCGACGCTTGCGCCGCAGGCCTCCATCATGGGCGAAATCATGCTCATCGCGGTCACTTCCGACAGCAGCGATTTCATGTCCACCCGTACCGTAGCCGATTGGAACATCCGCCCGCGCTTGCTTTCCACAGCCGGCGTGGCCAACGTGGTGGTCATCGGCGGCGAATTCAAACAGTATCAGGTGCTGGCCGACCCCCTGCGAATGAAACGTTTTGACGTGACGCTCAACGAGTTGCTTCACGCCTGCGAATCGTCCAATCAAAATGCTTCGGGCGGTTTTATCAATGACTACGGCAACGAATACATCGTTCGCGGCATCGTGCGCACCGGCAATGTGGAGGAATTGGGCAACGTGGTGGTCAAGACCATCGGCGGTCTGCCGGTGAAAATCAGCGACGTGGCCGACATTCAAATTGCCGCCTCGCCAAAAATCGGGGACGGCGCGTTGAGCGCCAATCCGGCGGTCATCCTCACCGTGTCGAAACAGCCCAACACCAACACGCTCGAACTGACCAAACGCCTCGACGCGGCTTTGGCCGACATTCAGAAAAACCTGCCGGCGCATATCCACGTGCGTTCCGATATTTTCCGGCAAAGCGATTTTATCCAGGCTTCCGTGGACAACGTGCAGCGTTCGTTGTTGGAAGGTTCGTTTTTCGTGGTGGCCGTGCTGTTCTTGTTTCTGATGAATTACCGCACCACCATCATTTCGTTGTTGGCTATCCCCTTGTCGCTTTTGGTAGCGATTCTGACCCTCGACTGGCTCGGCCTGACCATCAATACGATGAGCCTCGGCGGCATGGCTATCGCCATCGGCGCACTGGTGGACGATGCGATCATTGACGTGGACAACGTGCTGAAACGGTTGAAAGAGAACGCCTTGCGTCCAGCAGTAGAAAGACGGTCGCCCCTCAATGTGGTGTATGAAGCCTCGAAAGAAATCCGCGCATCTATCCTGAACGCCACGCTGATTATCATCGCCGCGTTCATCCCGCTGTTTTTCCTGTCGGGCATGGAAGGCCGGATGCTGGCGCCGTTGGGCATTTCGTTTATCGTGGCATTGTTTGCCTCGCTGGTGGTGGCCGTCACGCTGACGCCCGTGCTGTGCAGTTATTTGTTGACTGATGAAAAAATGCTCATCCGGCAGGCCAAGGGCAGTTGGTTAGTGCAGTGGCTCAACCGTTGGTATGAATCCGCGCTGCGCGGGGCCATGCGGGTAAAAACGCCGCTTTTCGTCGTTTCCATTCTCTTGTTTTTGGGTTCGATGTTTTTGTTGACTCGATTGGGGCGGAGTTTTTTGCCCGAATTCAACGAAGGTTCGCTGGTCGTCAGCGCGGTGAGTTTGCCGGGTATTTCTTTGGAAGAAAGCAACAAGATTGGCTCACAGGTGGAACGCGCCCTGCTGACGGTGCCTGAGATCGGCATCACTACGCGCCGCACCGGCCGCGCCGAGCGCGACGAACACGCGCAGGGCGTGAACGCCGCCGAAATTGATGCGCCTTTTGTGCTTAAAGGCCGCGACCGCGAGGCATTCATGGCCGATGTGCGTGAAAAGTTGAAAGGCGTGAGCGGGGCGAACATCACCATCGGGCAGCCCATCGGCCACCGCCTCGACCACATGCTCTCCGGTACCCGGGCGAACATCGCCATCAAACTGTTCGGCACGGATCTGCAAAAAATGTACGCGCTGGCCAACGAAATAAAGGCCAATATCGAAGGCGTGGAAGGTTTGGTGGATTTGAGCGTGGAGCCGCAAATCGAAATTCCGCAGGTGCAGATTAAAGGAAACCGCGAGATGCTGGCCCGCTATGGCATCCGTACCGCCGACTTCACGGAGTTCGTGGACGTAGCTCTGGCAGGTGAAAAAACGGGGGAGGTGTTCGAGGGCGAAAAGCGTTTCGACCTGATTTTGAAATACAACCGCGACCACCGCACGACGCTCGACAACATCCGCAATACGCTGATTGACGCAGGCAACGGGCAGAAAATCCCGCTTTCCTACGTCGCCGAGGTGCAATCTGCCACCGGGCCGAACACCGTGAACCGCGAGAACGTGCAGCGCAAAATCGTAGTGTCGGCCAACGTCGCCGGGCGCGACCTGCGCAGCGTGGTGAACGACATTCAGCAAAAGGTAAATGAAAATATTACCCTGCCCGAGGGCTACCATATCCAGTACGGCGGCCAGTTCGAGAGTGAAGCCGCCGCTTCGCGCACTTTGTTGCTTGCGTCTTTATTTGCCTTGCTGGTCATTTTTCTGTTGCTTTTTCAGGAATTCAAAGACCTTGGCATGGCGGCTATCATTTTGATAAATCTGCCGCTCGCCCTCATCGGCGGCGTGGTGGGCATCTGGCTCACGTCGGGCGTATTGAGCATTCCGGCCATCATTGGTTTCATCACCTTGTTCGGTGTGGCTACCCGAAATGGTATTTTGCTGGTGTCGCACTATGAGACCATGCAGCGCGAAGGCAGGTCGTTGTTCGAGGCCGTCATCCATGGTTCGATAGACCGGCTGACCCCGATTCTGATGACCGCGCTCACGGCGGCCCTGGCACTCATCCCGCTCGCCCTGGCGGGCGATGAGCCGGGCAACGAAATCCAAAGCCCGATGGCCAAAGTGATTTTGTTCGGTCTGCTGAGTTCGACGCTGCTCAATATTTTCATTATCCCGGCGGTGTATTTCATCGTTCAATCAAAAAGGAAAAAAGATGTACAAACCATATAGTTCACGTTTGCGAAACTTTGAAAGTTTCGTAAACGCCGCTGCGCTGCTGTTGCTTTTTACTGGTGGCCTGTCTGCCCAAAACACCCTCGACGCGGCGCTCGCGCAAATTGAAATCAACAACCCGGCCCTTCGCACGGAACGGCAACGGGTGGAAGCCGCGGCCAAAGAATACCAAACCGGCATCTGGCTCTACGACCCGCAGGTCAGTTATGATTGGTTGAAAGGTTTTCCCAATTCGGCGGGCAACCAAAACGACCTGACCGTGACGCAACCCTTCGACTACCCGGCGGCCTACTCACGGCGGCGAAAACTGGCGGATTTGAAAACCGGGCAACTGACATTTGAAAGCCAAAGTCTCCGCCAGGACATACTGCTGGAAGCAAAACGCGCCGGCATACAACTGATTTATCTGAACAAACGACGGGCGGAACTCACCCGGCGTTTGCGCGATGCGGAACAATTTTTGGCCAATTACCAAAAAAAGTACGATGCCCGCGACGCCACCGCGCTGGACCTCAACAAGGCCCGGCACCAGGTCGTCAACCTGAAAACCGAACTTCGGTTGTTGGAAGCGGAAGCCGCCGAGCACCTGAGCAGATTGTCGGCTCTGAACGGCGGGGCGACAGTCGCAGTCACCGATACGCTTTACCCGCCGGTAGCCGCATTGCCAGCTTTTGATTCGCTGGCGCAAACCATCGCGTCGAGCGACCCAGGCCTGCAATTTTTGCAGGCGCAACAACAAGTCGGCGCCGCGCAGGTATCGCTGACCAAGGCGCTCAACCTGCCAAAAATGGAGGCGGGATATCGCTACCAGGGCATTTTGGGGCAAACTTTTCACGGGCTGCACCTCGGGCTGAGCGTACCGCTTTGGGAAAACAAAAACCGGCTGGCGCAGCAGCAGTTGCAGTCGGCTTATTACGCCGGGCAACTCGAATCGCGCCGCAACGAACGCTTCTACGACGTGAAACGGCTTTACGAAAAATACCAAAACCTGCAAACAGGGCTGGATGAGTATCGCCAGGGCTTGTTGTCGCTGAACAACATGGAGCTGCTGGACAAGGCCCTGCAAGCCGGGCAGATCACCACGCTGGAATATTTCGTAGAGCAATCGCTGCTGTACGAAAGCCGGGACAGGTTGCTGGAATTGGAGCGGGAAGCGGCGGAAGCGGCGGCAGAATTGTTTAAATTCAGTTTGTAAGCGGGAAAATGGTGGAGCGAACTCAAATTATCAGGCCTGATCCACTTCACCGCTGTGAAAAAGAGTGGGATTTGTTCGACTATTTTGGTTGGTTAACAAGTCTTTGCTTGAATTTTTCAATGCGCCTAAGTGGCACAAACCCCAAAAAACCACTCCGTTTTTCAAAATACGCTTTTTAGTTGTACGTTTGCAGCCTGATTAAACAAAAATGCGACTATTGTTTCTCCATATCCTTCTTTTTTGGCTTGCGGCGCTACCGCAGAGGGGACTCTTCGCGCATGGCGCGGAGAGGATTGGAGATATTTTGGCTGTCGAGCACTCGGAGTCTGAACTGGTACATAACGACCATTGCGCGCCTTCGACGGACGACCCGTGCAATGACATCCATCCCGGCCAGGATTGCCCGCCCGACACCGACGGCTGCGGGCACTGTCATTGTCCGGGCTGCGGTGTGACAGGCATGACGTATGCCGGCTTTTTCAAAAATTCCTTTGTCGAATTGTCGGCTCCTGCCTGGTTTTTCGACCGGCGCGCCGCGAATTTCTGCTATCAAGCGCCCTCCTCCTCGGCGCATCTGGCGGCTTTGTTTCGTCCTCCAATAAATAAGTTGGGTTAATTTCCCATGCCGGCCCTTTGGCCGGTTTTTGGGTTTTCCGGCATTTGGCGCAAAGCCAGGTGTCGGGTTTGCTATTTTTCTTGTTCAAAAACCCAACCGTTTATGCTGAACAGCATCATTCATTTTTCTATTCACAACAAATTCGTGGTGGGCATCGCCACGCTCGCGCTCGTCGCGGCGGGCGTGTGGTCGTTCACCCGGCTGCCGATAGACGCGGTGCCCGACATCACCAACAACCAGGTGCAGATCATCACCCTCTCGCCCACGCTGGCGACGGCGGAGGTGGAGCAGTACATCAGCGCGCCCATTGAAATCGCCGTCAAGACCATCCCCGACCTCGTCGAACTGCGCTCCATCAGCCGCTTCGGGCTGAGTGTGGTGACGGTCGTTTTCGACGAGGACAAAAACATCTGGCTGGCCCGCCAGCAAATCGCCGAGAAACTCAAAGAGGTGGAGGAAAACCTGCCCGTCGGGGTCGGTACGCCCGAACTTGCTCCCGTCTCTACGGGCTTGGGTGAAGTCTATCAATACGTCGTGGAACCGAAGCCGGACTACGAAAACAAATACAACGCCATGGATTTGCGCACTATCCAGGACTGGATTGTGAAACGCCAGTTGGCCGGCATCCCTGGCGTGGCCGAGGTCAACAGTTTTGGCGGCTTGATGAAACAGTACGAAGTGGCGGTGGACCCGCAGCGACTCAACGCTGCCGGGTTGACTATCTCCGATGTGTTTGACGCGCTCGAAAACAGCAACCAGAACACCGGCGGCGCGTATATCGAGCGCAACAGCCAGTTTTATTTTATTCGAGGCGAAGGCGTTACGCGCTCGCTCGAAGACCTGAAACGCATCTTCGTCACCCGCAAGGGCGGCGGTGCGCCGCTTACGGTCGCCGATGTGGCCGAAGTGCGCTTCGGCAGCGCGACCCGCTACGGCGCCGTCACCGAGAATGGGAAAGGCGAGGTGGTCACGGGCATTGTGATGATGCTCAAAGGAGCGAACTCGTCGGCGGTCGTCAATGCCGTGAAGGAACGGCTCGTGCAAGTGCAAAAATCATTGCCCGAAGGCGTACAAGTCCGCGCCTTTCTCGACCGGGCCGCCCTGGTGGAGCGCACCATTGACACCGTGAAGCGCAACCTCATCGAGGGCGCGCTCATCGTCATTTTTATCCTCGTGTTGCTCGTCGGCAATTTCCGGGCGGGCCTGATTATCGCTTCGGTTATCCCGTTGTCCATGCTTTTTGCACTATGGATGATGCACTTGTTTGGCGTGTCGGCCAATCTTATGTCGCTCGGCGCCATTGACTTCGGTCTCATCGTGGACGGCGCGGTCATCATCGTGGAGGCCACGTTGCACTATTTCCACACACATTACAAGCCCCCGGCGGGGAGCGGCCATGTGCAACTGACCCAACAACAAATGGAAGAGAGCGTCTATAAATCGGCCAGCGGCATTATGCGCTCGTCGGTGTTTGGGGTCATTATCATCCTCATTGTGTACCTGCCGTTGCTGGCGCTGACGGGCATCGAGGGCAAGATGTTCCGGCCCATGGCGCAGACGGTGGCTTTTGCCCTTGTCGGGGCTTTATTGCTTTCTTTGACCTACGTGCCGATGGTCAGCGCCCTGTTTTTGAGCAAAAAAATCAGCGACCGCGTCACCTTCGCCGACCGCATCATCGCGGCTTGCCAAAGGGTGTACAGCCCGGTGCTCGAAGGCGCATTGCGCATCCCCAAAACGGTGCTGGCGGTCGTGCTCGGCTTGTTCGTCGTGGCGATTTTCTTCTTCTCCCGACTGGGCGGCGAGTTCATCCCGCAATTGGACGAAGGCGATTTAGCACTCGAAAGCAGTTTCCCGCAAGGAACATCGCTCAGCCAGGTCATCGAAGGGTACAAATTAATTGAAGGCACTTTGATGAGAAACTTTCCGGACGAGGTGGAAGGCATCGTGACCAAAATCGGCGCGGCGGAAATCCCCACCGACCCCATGCCGATGAGCGCGGGCGACGTGACCATCCTGCTCAAAGACCGCGAAGAATGGAAAGTCACCGACGATAAAAACGAATTGGTGGAAATGATGGAAGAAAAACTCCGGGGCATCCCTGGCGCCAACATCGAGTTCACCCAACCCATCGAACTGCGTTTCAACGAACTGATGACCGGCTCGAAAGGCGACGTGGCCGTGAAAATCTACGGCGAAAACCTCGACACGCTGGCGGCCAAAGCCGCCGAAGCCGACCGTTTGATAAAAACCGTGCAAGGCGTGAGCAGCAAAGTGGAACAGACGCTGGGGCTGCCACAAATCAACGTGCAGTACAACTACGCCAAACTCGCGCAATACGGGCTGCACGTGAAAGACGTGAACACCGTGCTCAGCACCGCTTTCGCCGGGGCGGTGGCCGGGGTCATTTATGAGGACGGCAAACGTTTTGACTTGGCCCTGCGCCTCGCCCAAAGCAATCGCCAGGACATCGAGGACGTGCGCAACCTGCTCATCTCGACCGACAACGCCGCGCAAAATGTCCCGCTCGGCGAAGTCGCCAGCATCGAGTACCGCACTTCGCCCGCCCAAATCAGCCGCGACGACGCGCAGCGCCGCATCGTCATCGGCGTGAACCTGCTCGGCGGGCGCGACGTGGAAAGTGCCGTCGGCGATATGCAGGAAAAACTATCCGCGCTGAAACTGCCACCCGGCTATTTCATCACCTACGGCGGCCAGTTCGAGAACCTCAAAGCGGCCAAAGCACGTCTCGGTGTTGCTGTGCCGCTGGCGCTCGTGCTCATCATCGTTTTGTTGTATTTCGCTTTTAACTCCATGAAAGAGAGCCTTTTGATTTTCACCGCCGTGCCACTCTCAGCCATCGGCGGCGTGTTCGCGCTGATGCTGCGCGGGATGCCGTTCTCCATTTCGGCGGGCGTGGGCTTCATCGCGCTGTTCGGTGTGGCCGTACTCAATGGTATCGTGCTCATCGCCTATTTCAACCAGTTAGAGAAATCTGGCGTGGCCGACGTGCTTGAACGCATCCGCAAAGGCACAAAAGTGCGATTGCGCCCGGTATTGATGACGGCAGCGGTGGCATCACTCGGCTTTTTACCAATGGCTATATCGGAAGGCGCGGGTGCGGAGGTGCAGCGACCCTTGGCGACCGTGGTTATCGGCGGCTTGCTCACCGCTACCCTGCTGACGCTCATCGTGCTTCCCGTGCTATACAGTTTGTTTTTCAAAAACACAATCGGCGGGAAAGGACATTCCAAAACGCCTGTCGCGGCGGCGTTGCTGGTGCTGGCGTTTTTTGTTTTTGGAAACAAGACCCAAGCACAAACCGCACTCACCGAGCAACAGGCCATCGAAATGCTGGAAAAAAACCACCCCGCCCTGCAAGCCGCAGCGCTCCGGGTGACGCAGCAGCAAACCTTGACCGGCGCGGTCAAATTTTGGGAACCCGCTCAAATTTTCAACAACATCGCCGCCGACCCGGACCTGGGGATGTTCGGCACGACCAGTCTCGGTGTGAGCCAGACTTTCCCTTCGGGAAAAGCGACCCGCGCCAACCGTCAACTGAACGACCAAAACATCCGGCAAAGCGAGGCTGGATTGCAGCTCACGCGCCGGGAATTGGTGCGACAAGTGCGCGAGACGTACCAGCATCTGGGCTACTTGCAAAGCAGAATCGCACTGCTGGCCCGGCTCGACAGCGTGTATCAAAACTTCAACGCCGTGGCCGATGCCCGCTACCGCACGGGCGATGCTTCGCAGGCCGAAAAATTCGCCGTGCAGGACAAGGCCGCACAAATCAGATTGCAAATCGAGGCCGCCCGCAGCGAAATCGCTTCCGACCAGTTTGCCCTCGGCCAATTGCTGGGCGTGGGGCAGCCGGTGCAGGCCATCGTTGAGCCGCTGACGGCAGCCGGGTTTTCGCTGGCCGATTCGGTGCGGGTGGCGACTTCGGCTTATTCCATGTATGCCCAAAGTGCGGTCGGCGTGGCCGAGGCACAGCGGACAGTGCAGCAAGCCGCGCTCGCGCCGACGTTTTCGGCGGGCTTGTTCGGTCAATACCTCGGCAACGGGGATGTGTACCCGGGCTGGCAATTGGGGCTGAACGTGCCGTTGTTCAAAAAAGCACAGCAAAAACAAGTGGAAGCCGCCGCCGTAGGGGTTCAGGTGGCACAGTCGGAATATCAAAACGCCCTGCTCTTCCAGCAAACACGGTTGACGGCTGCTGTGTTCGAGTTTCAGAAATTCGAGTCGCTCACGGGCTACTACGACCGGCAAGGCCGGACCGTGGCCAGCGAACTGCTGCGCAGCGGCGCGCTCAACTACCGGCAGGGCGAAATCGGCTACGTCGAGTATGTGCAAAACCTCGACCAGGCCTTGCAAATCGAATCGCAGTATTTGGAAAACCTGCTGCAACGGAACTTCGCGGCAATTGAAATTCAGTATTTGACCAATCAAAATTGACCATACGAGTGTCGGGGAGACTTTGAGTCTCCCCGACACTCCAAAACATTCTAATTCATTCAAATTCAAGAAAATGAAAAATAGCAAGCATCTTTTTTTTCTGACCCTGCTGGCCTTGGCCACGCTCTTCTGGATGGCCTGCGGCGGTGAGCACAAGCCCGGCGACGGCCACAACCACGGCGCAGAAGAAACCGCCACCGAGGGTGAGCACAATGAAGGGGAAGGACATGAGGAACACGCCGAAGGCTCGCTCGAACTCAGCGCCGAACAGATGACAAATGTCGGTGTCGAACTCGGCGCTATCACCCGCCAGAATCTGAGCGACGTGGTAAAAGTGACCGGCGAATTAGACGTGCATAGCCAACACATCGCCACGGTGAGCGCCTTTACCGATGGCATCGTAACGCAGATGCGCGTTGCGTTCAATGCCTACGTCAATAAAGGCGCGGTGGTAGCCGTACTGCGCAAGCCTGATTTGATTGACCTGCAACAGCAATACCTGACGGGCAAAAACCAACTCGTCTTCGCCGAACAGGAATACCAACGCTACAAGGATTTGAAGGAGGCGAACGCGACGGCTACCAAAAATTTTCAGAAAGCCGAGTCCGAACTGCGCTCGCTGCAAACCAACCTGCGGGCCTGGGAAGCAAAACTTCGCCAAATGCAAATCAACCCTGCTACGCTCACGGCAGACAACCTGACCACCAGCATCGTACTGACCGCGCCGATTTCCGGCACGGTCACACGCCTGAATGTCAACGTGGGGGCCGCGCTCAGCGTCGGGACTTCGGTGGCAGACATTGTGGATTTTTCAAAAATCCATGCCGATTTTTTTGTCTTTGAGAAGGATGTGCAAAAAGTGAGGGTCGGACAGAAAGTGTCGTTCAACTTCCCCTCTAATCCGCAGCAAGTGTTCACCGCCACAATTACCGGCATGGACAAGGCCCTCGACCCGGCTAAAAAGGCCTTGCGCGTCCATGCTGACATCCTGCGAACGGGTACGGTGCCCAGCGGCGGCTTCACCGACGGCACTTATGTGGAAGGCCGCATCGAACTCAGCGGCACGGGTGTGGATGCCCTGCCCAAAGAGGCTGTGGTGAAAGACGGCACCCAGGATTTTATCCTCGTGGTGGAAGAAAAAGAACCGAGCGGCAACATCCGCTTCAAAAAAGTGCCGGTGACAGTGGGCGCGATGAACGACACTTTCGTTGAAGTGAAGCCGCTGGAAGCCCTGCCTGCCGGGACGCAAGTGGTGGTGAAAGGGGCGTTTTTCGTGGCCGCGCAGGGCAAGGTGGGCGAGGATGGGCACGGGCATTAAGCAGGAAAACAGTTTTTTGCCATAGGGTTTTGAGCAGGGCGGCGGCCTGCGGGTCGTCGCCCTCTATTGAAAAACCCTTTGATATCCGCATGAATTTGGGTCATACAGGGCCGGCAGCCCTTTCGGGAGGTTCTTTTCTTCTTCGTCATGTTCCTTTTGGGGGGCTGCTTTTTCAAAAGGCCAAATACTGCTGACAATCAATCATTTCACTTTTAAAACCTTTTTTTATGAAAAAAAGCATCTACCTGTTACTGGTTTTATTCATCGCAAACACGGACAGTTTGCGCGCCCAAGTCAACATAGTCGTCAACCCCGACAGCGTGTATGTTTCGTTGCCTGCGACCGAGTTCGAGATAGACCTGCCCTCGCAAATCACCAATAATACCTTCGGAGCGGTCACGATTCGCTGGACGCGGGTCGTCGAACAAAAGCCGCAAGAGTGGGACGTCAATTTTTGCGATAAAAACCTGTGCTATCTGGGGATAGTCGAAAGCAAAACCTTTGACTTGGCCAACGGGGAAAGCGGCCTGTTGAAGCCGATTTTTTACCCCAATAATGTGGCTGGCACAGGTGTTTTCAGGCTGTATCTCCAATCGGAGACGCCGGGCGTGACTTGGGCGGACACCGCAGTTTTTGTCGGTGTAGCCACCGACCCGACCGGCACCATCGAGGCCGAATTAGTGCGCGACGTGACCGTTTTTCCCAACCCTGCTTCCGACGTGTTGAATGTGGTCACAGCCGATGCCCATTTGCAAGGGCGCTGGCGCATCACAGACGCGGCGGGCAAAGTATGGGGCTGTTCAAACCCAGGTGCTGGCACGATTGCCGGGCAGATTTCGGTGACACAACTGCCCACCGGCATCTACTTCCTGAATGTGCTGACCCCCGACGGGCGGTATGCCGCAGCCAAACGCTTCACGGTACAGCGATAAGGTTAACAGTTTTCGATTCATAAGGGCAGAGGGTGGCGGTTTTATCACATCGCCGCCCTCCATTCGAAGACAATTTCTGCTTTGCGCAACGTACAATAACGGCCTTGGAAAATAAGCAGGCCAAGGCTGGCAGCCCTTTCGGAGGGAATCCTTTCTTCTTCGTCATGTTCCTTTCGGGGGGCTGCCTTTTTTAAAATCATTTCCTTTTTCATCAATACAATTCAATGCCATGAAAAAGACTCTTTACTTATTTTTCTCCCTGCTGGCGCTCTGCCAAGCCGCTCAATCCCAAAACGACCCACTCCCAAGAGGCTTTTCGCCGCAAGAACTCGACTGTCTCTCGGCCAACAAACCCGCGCCGGGCGCGCTCGCTGGTATCACCGATCCGCCCGATGCTCCCGTGCGGGCGATGGCCGAATGGGAAGAAATGCAGGCCATTGTGGTCACTTGGACGAGTTTCAAACCCATCCTCGCACAAATCGTCAACGCAGCCAAAAACGAGTGCCGGGTGCTGGTCATCACAAACGACATCGTCACCTGCCAGTCGGAACTGAGCGGCTACGGCGTGGACTGGCAGACGGGCGGCAACGTCGAGTTCAAAGTCGCGCCCTACAACAGCATTTGGATACGCGACTACGGCGCAAACCCGATATACCT
>Ga0154020_10003329_pt1 | contig 19368 bp, 15 predicted proteins | sample Klosneuvirus_201_FD_109709 | JGI IMG/M metagenome (GOLD analysis project Ga0154020, IMG submission 109709) | Active sludge microbial communities from wastewater, Klosterneuburg, Austria - Klosneuvirus_20160825_MG | ecosystem: Engineered > WWTP > Aerobic digester > Activated sludge | place... | reverse complement strand
ATGCGCAGTTCTACTTGGCCGGGACCCCAGCGATCACCTTGAGCGAGCTCGGTCCGCTAACGCTCGCGTCCGGGGAGGCGCGGACCTTGTCGGCCACGGTGCTCCTCGATCCAGCGATCCCGCCGGGCAGCTATCGCTTGGGCTTCGTGGTCGACAGCACGACGGTCGTCGCAGAAGAGCGCGAGACCAACAACGTCGCCGTAAGGGACCGGCCGGTGATCGTGCGCTGGCCGGCGCCCGACTTCCGCGTGGTGGACCTGAGCGCAGCCACCAGCGCGGCGGTCGGCGAGCGCTTGGCGGTCTCGCGCACGCTCGGCAATGACGGGAATTTGGCCGGCGCGGGGACCTACCGCCTCTACCTCTCGAGTGATGCCGTCATCGAGCCGGGCGCGGATCGCCCGCTGCTCAGCGGCTCCTTCAGCCTCGCATCCCATCAAGACGGGAGCGGGGTCGATGTGGCGCAGCTACCCGCCGATCTCCTCCCCGGCAGCTATTGGCTGGGCTACGCGGTCGACCCCGACGCACAGGTCGATGAGCTCGACGAGGCCAACAACCTCAGCGCCCCTTGGGCCCTCGAGATCGAGCCGAGCGGGCTCAGCGTCCTGACCAGCACCTTGCCCGAGGGTACGGTGGGCCTGCCGTACCGGGTCGATCTGAGCGCGCTCGGTGGGGTGGGGAGTTATCGATGGTCGGTGAGCCCGAGCTTGCCACCAGGGCTCAGCCTCGATCCGGGCAGCGGGCGCATCGAGGGGGTCCCCGAGCGTGCAGGACAACTTGCGCTGACGGTAGAGGTCAGCGACGGCCACCTGAGCGCCAGCCGTGTCCTTCGGCTCAGCCTCCGGGCTTCGACCGTCCCGCTCGAGATCATCACCCGAGCCCTCCCTCCAGCCTTTGTCGGTCGTCCCTTGACGGCGGCGCTCGTCGCCGTAGGCGGCACGCCTCCTTACGCTTGGTCGAGCGACGAGCCCTTGCCCGAAGGGCTCATGCTCTCGGCGGAGGGGGCGATCTCCGGGACGGCGGTAACTTCGACCAGCGTGCTCATCCACTTCGCGGTGGCGGATTCCTTCGGGCTCTCCGCGCGCCGGCCGCTGGTGCTCAGCGTGGTCCCGCTGGGCGACGCGGTCCGCTTCAGCGGCGCAGCCTTGCCTGATGCGGTGCTCGGACGGCCCTACGGTGCGCGGTTCGAGGCGGTCGGCGGGCTTCCTCCCTATCTCTTCGAGCTGACGGAGGGGACCTTGCCGGCCGGCCTGAGCCTAGAGGGTGGGGAGATCAACGGGACCCCGAGCGTGGTCGGGACCAGCGTGTTTCGGGCACAGGTCGTCGATGCCCGAGGAGATCGGGACAGCGACACCTTCGTCCTCATCGTGGGCCTGGGCGGTGGGGTCCAGTTCGCGACCACCAGCCTGCCTCCTGGGGTTCAAGGCCGACCCTACGTCGGCCCAAGCGATCGGCCCGTGCGCCTCGAGGCCAGCTCGAGCGGCGGCGGCGCCATTCACTACTCCGTGGCCAGCGGAGCGTTGCCGCCCGGGATCTCGCTCGACCAGGGTGGGCTGCTGGCCGGTACCCCGAGCCTGAGCGGTGTGTTCAGCTTCGTGGCGGTGGCCGAGGATGACGCGGGCCAAAGCGAGGTGCGCGCGCTGGCGATCGCCGTCGATCTGCCTCCGCCCACGCTGCCGCCCGCTCCGAACTCACAATGCGGCTGCGCGACGACCCCGACGTCGACGGGGCCCGCCTCGCTCGGCCTAGGCTTGGTCGTTGGACTGTACTTCAGCGTACGCGGGCGCCGCCGCCGTCGCGCAACCTCCTGCTGAAGAGCGCGAATCGAAGCTCCCCCCGCGCGTCTTCGCGGGTAGTGGCTGGCGCGCGAAGCGTTTCCCCCACAGGCCGGAGTGAGCGGCGTGGGCCCAAGGGGGCTCAGCTGGCCAAGGCCTCACCCACCGCTTCACCGCCGCTCGAGCCGAGCGCGTAGCCGATCGCGCCGCCCGCTGCGCCGATCAGGAATCCGGCGACATTGCCGAGGCCCGGGACGATCGTGCCCGCCGCTGCGCCGAGCGCGGCCGAGCCGGCCATGGCTCCGATCCATCCGCCGGCGACTTTGCTGCCCGTCTTGATGGTCCGCGTCGCGTGTCCATCACCGCGCTGCACGTCGTCTATGGCGGCCCCGATCACATCGGCTCCGTCCATGACCGCGCCGGCGACGACCAAGGCCTTGCCGCCAAAGTGCACGGCCTTGGCCATCCCGGGAGAGAAGTTGGCGTGGAGCGCGCCGTCGGCCATGGCCTTGGAGTCTTGGGCCACGCTCTTGAGCTTGGTCGTCGCGTTGTCGAGCAGGCCCGGCTCGCCGCCCTTCACCGCGGCCGTCTTGCCCTGGGGGGTCGCCGCAGTCTGCAGCGGTGGGGCGTCAGAGGCGCTCAGCTGGCCCTCGGCGCGGAGCTCCTTGATGACGCGCTCGGCGGTGCCTCCGGGCTGGCCGCCATTGGAGCGCTTGATCAGCGCGTCGAGCGACTCACCGGGCTTGGCGCGAACACCCGCGGCGTTCTTGTCGAGGGCTTGATTGAGGACGCCTTGCTCCTTGGCGATGGCGTCCTGCCGCAGCTTGATCGCCGCGTTCTCCTGCGCCGCCTCGTAGCGCTGACGAGGGGTGGGGCCTTCAGCCTTGGGCGTCGCCCAGAACGGGTCGTTCGGGTTCGTGGGCTTGAGGGCTCCCGGCTTCGTCGTCTCGTAGGCCTTCAGCTCGCCCTTGGCCTGCAGCTCCTTGACCACCCGCTCGGCCGTCCCGCCCGGTTGCCCACCGTTGGACCGCTTGATCAGCTGCTCCAGCGTCTCTCCGGGCTTGGCGTTTACAAAGGCGCCTTCCTTGTCGAGCGCCTTGTTGAGCACCGCCATGTCGCGGCCGAGCGCCTCCTGACGCAGCTTTTGGGCGTAGGCCTCTTGGCTCGCGGTGTAGCGCTGGCGAACGGTGGGCTCTCCCTGCTTCTTGGCCTTGGCCCCGGCCGTCCCCGTCGTCTCGGTGGGCTTGGCATTTCCGCTCGCCGTACCCTCGTTGAGTCCCAACCCCGCGAGCCCGAGGCCCGTGACGAGCGGGTTGCCGCCGTTGAGGTTTTGCTCTTCCTGCCCCGCGATGCGGGCGGTGGTTGAGCCCCCGCCGATCTGGGTCACTTGGCCCGTCGCCGGGTTGATGTAGAAGCCGCCCAGCTCTGGTCCGCGGACCGTCGGTGCCAGGGCGCGCTCGTCCTCGCCGAGGATGGCGCGGGCGTCCGCGAGGGTCTGCGCGTCCGCGAGCTGGGGCACAGCCGCGAGGTTCTCCAGGGCGGCCAGGGTGTGGATCCCGACCATGCCGTCGACCTCGAGACCGTTGGCCGCTTGAAAGGCACGTATCGCTTCGTCGGTCTTCCCGTCGACGACGTTTCCTGGGGAGACCTCGTAGCCAGCGCTCTCGAGCAGTGCCTTCATGGATTGGACGGCGTCGCCCGAGTGTCCGATGCGAAGACACCAGCCGTCCGTGTTCCCGCGGATCCGATCCAAGGTCGGCCCGTCGGTGATGCTCGCGGGCATGGAGGCGAACAGGGAGCGCTGCAAGGTCGCGGTGTCCACGGAGGTGCTCATGGGCTCGGCTTGAGCAACGCATATGCCACGCGGTGGGGCGGGTCCGAGCGGCTCGGCGGGTGTCGCGCTCGGCGAACAGTCGTCGGATCGCTCGGGCGATCTGACGCCGGCACCTCCGGAAGCTGCGCACACCGCGGGTCTACCTGCCCAGCTCGGGCGCCCGCGCGCAGCCTCGTCACCTCGGATGCGGCTTTCGGGCCGCGGCTATGCACGAATTCGGCATCATTTTAGGCCCTTTTTGAGTGAGCGACGTTTTCGCTGCAACTCCCCCGCGCTGGGCGGGTTGGACCAACCGGAGGTTTCCTTGATGCGCTGTACGACCTTGGTCCTGAGCCTCCTGCTGACCGCCTGTGGGACGAGCGCGACCGTGGATCCAGGGCGGGACTCGAGCGCGCTCGGCCCGGACGCCAGCGCGACTCCCGACGCGACCGAGCCGGTCCCGGACGGCGGCGCCGAGGCCGAGGGGGGCCTGGCCGCCGACGCCTTAGCGCTCGCGGATGCGGGTGATACTGAAGACGCCGCGCTCGCCCCGGATGCGCTCCCTCCGGACTCGAGCGCAGCCCCGGACGCCGCGCTCGGCCTCGACGCGGAAGCCCCCGCCGATGCCGGCGCGCTGGAGGACGGCGCGCTGGAGGACGCCTCCGCCGCGGTCGACGCCGCACCGGTCGACACCGGCTTCTCGCCTCTGGACGCTGGACCTTGGGACGCCGGCGCGGTGAGCGGGACGAGCTGCCCGACCACCGGCCAAGGCGCGATCGTCGCGTCCGGCACCTGCAACGTCTTCACCGCCGAAGAGTCGGGCCTGCCGGGGACCGGCGAGAACGCCACCGTCCCCGAGTACGCGCTCGGGCCTACGGGGACCGTTCAGAACGCGCTGGTGGTGCACATCCACAGCAGCCTGGGTTCCCCGGCGCGGCAGATCGCTGACCCGACCCAGAACTTCTACAACGCTGCCGCGCAAGCTGGCTTTCACGTCCTCGCCATCACCTATCGCAGCAACGCGGTCGTCGGCATCACCTGCAACAATGACCCACCCTGCTTCGAGCGCGTGCGCCGTACGCTGGTCACCGGCGTGGCCGCGGCCCAAGCCCCGCGCAGTCTGATGAACATCACCGTCGACGAGGGCATCCTCGCCCGCATCGACGCGGCGATCCGCTACATGGCGGCGGCGCAGCCGAGCGGGGGCTGGGAGCAGTTCATCGCCAATCCTGCGGGCGCCGACGCCGCGCAGCGCATCGCGTGGAACAAGCTGATCGCCACCGGCCACTCCCAGGGCGGAGGCCACGCGGCCTTCCTGGCGCAGCTCGAGCCGGTGCGGCGCGTGGTCCAACTGTCCTCGACCTGTGACGCAACCGGCTCCGCGCCCGCGCCGTGGACGGCGGCCACCCGCAGCTGGGCCACCTCGCCCCGGACGCGCTTCGTGGGCTTCGCGGCGCCGACGCAGTTCAGCGGCAACACACCCTCGGGAGGCGACACGATCTGCCCCTGGCATGTCGCGGTGTGGAACAACATGGGCATGGACCAGGCGAACCAGCACGACGACGCGGCGACCTGCGGGGCCGACGCGCACGGCGCCTCCATCGGCTGTCCGGCCAACTTCGCCCGCTGGAGCACGCTGTTTCAGTAGGGCGCCGCTCGCCGGCGGGCGATTCGACCTCGCGGCTCGTTGGAAGCGCTACTCTCCGTAGACGACCCAATTGCGGGCGCGCGCGCCGACCAGGAGGTCTTGCTTCCCATCGCCGTTGAAGTCTCCCGAGCCCGGCGCCAGGATTGTGCCGAAGTCCCACTCGCCCACGGACTCTCCCAAGATCGTGCGATCGACCTCCAGCCGAGCTCCGGTCATGAGGTTCAGGCGATTCTCGCTCGGGCTGCCCACGGCTAGGGTCGCGGGGCCAAAGAAGTCATGCACGCAAGACACCCCCGTGTTCGGAGCCGCCAGCGTCAGAGACGCCGCTCCTTGGCTGAGGTCGATCGGGCTGCTCAGCAAGAGCCCGTTCGGCCCGCCCGGAAAGCTCCGCAGCGTCGCCACTCGCTCGGGCCCGGGCGCTACGTCCAGCACGAGCAGCTCATTTGCGCCGTCCCCATCGCGGTCGCACAGCGTCGAATAGATGCCCCACCATTGATCGAATTCGGGCTCGGTCCAGTCGGGGCTGATCGGATGGCGATAGGACGTTCCTCGCGGTTGATCCCAAGGGCCTTCGAGGACCTGGATCCCTCCCAAGAGGTGCGGGGGGTGCGAGGGATCGGTGCCGCAGTTGGTCGCGCCGACCGGCATCCCGACGTCGGGGTCCTGGATCAGCAGTGCTCGTTGGCCCTGTGGCGAAGGGTCGCCGATAGACCTCGGATACAGGTCAAGCGAACAGGTCCCTTCCGTCGGCGTCCACTCGGTCTGTTCGCTGCTGCGACCCGGTCGCGACCATAGGATGGAGATCCTCACCCAACGGGTGAACGAGGCCTGCTTCTGGGTGACGACCAGCTCGCTTCGGCCGTCGCCGTCGAGATCACCCACCAGCACCAAGTAGGCATTGATCAGGTCGGGCACTTCGATGATCGCTGGCGGCGCCGGTTCCTGCGCTCGCGGACCTCCATACAACACGAAGATCGCCCCGTTGCCCTGGGCCCCTCCGTACTCATCAGCCCAGATGAGATCGGAGTATCCATCTCCATCGAAGTCCCCCCCCGTGCAGCTCGGGGCGTTCGTCAGGCCCTCGCGAGACGCGAAGTGAGACACGCGAGTTCGGTTCGGAGGGTAGGGCAGGAGCAGCGGCAGTCCGGTCCGGTCACCGAAGACAAATCGTACTTTCAGCTGGCCGAGACCGTCGATCTCGCAGCTGGCCAAATCACTCAAGCCATCTCCGTCGACGTCTCCGACCGGGACCGCGTTCAGGGTCCGGGCCCCACTGGGCTCCAGGAGCGGGTCTGCCGCGTTGTCCACGGAGATTCCCACCCACGCTTCACTGCTGCGGCCATCGTCCGCGTCTACCTGGAGCAGCACTCGATAGTCTCCCGCTTGATCGAAGCGCGGGGTCCACTCCAAGGTCGCCGTGCCGTCCCCGAGATCGACGAGGCTGAGCCCCTCGGGGGCCTCGGCGATGCTCAGGCGCAGTTTCGAGTCCGCGCTGGGGAGGACTTGATATCGCTGTGAGAGCTTGCTGAGCTCGCGCGCGGATATCCGCGAGGGGCCTTGGATGGGGAGCGCTTCGGGGTCTCCACCGTCCAGGTAGACCCATCCCGCGTCTGCTCGTCCCGCGCGCGTGCCTCCGTCTGGGCTGCGCGTCGGAGACCCCAACGTCTCCGGCGGTGTCGAGCAAGCGGCCGCTGTCGTCGCGGAGCACAGCCAGGTCAATGCCCTGAGAACGGACCTTCGCCATTTCATGTTGGGCCGATAGGGCCTGGGCCCAGGCTGACCGGCTCAAGAAAGATCGACGCATCGTTGAGGTACCACGCGACCCGTTCGGGCCTGTCTACGGACGTCGAAGGGCCCTACGCCACCGTCTGCACTGACCCAGCAGTCCCCATCATCGCTCTGGTGACTGAGGTTCAGCAGCCCGGCCGAAGCTCGACAAGGTGGCAGCACCGAACGACATTGTAGGCGAGCTGTGGGAACTGTCGCCCGGCCAAAAGAAAGTGCGAGCCGAAATTCCTGCTGAGGGCCCAATCGGAGGAGGCAGATCTGCGCTACGCCGGCGAACCAGGGTTGAGCGACGCGACGGCGCCCAGCGGGCGATCGGTCGATCGACTTGACTCCGAGCTCGTGCTGCGGATTCGCGAAGGCGAACAGCGGGCCAAGGCGGTGTTCTACGAGCGCCACGTCCGGGCTGTCCTGGCCACGGTGATTCGCCTGCTCGGACGCCGAGCGGACGCGGCGGACGTGGTGCAAGAGACCTTCACCCACGCGTTCGCTGAGATAGGTCAGCTGCGGGACCCAAACGCTGCGCGGGCATGGCTGCTGAAGATAGCGCTGCGTCGGGTCCACCGCGTCTTTCGCCGGAGGAAATTGCTGCGCTTGCTCGGGATGGATTCGGGCGCAGACGATGCCACCCTCGAGCAGCTCGCGGATAGCGACGCAGGACCGGAGCTTCGCACAGAGCTGTCGATGATCGACCGCTTCTTAGGCACGCTCCCGGCGTCTCAGCGCGCTCCGTGGATGCTCCACGTCGTCGAGGGCCTGTCGCTCGAGGAGGTCGCGCGCCTGGAGGACTGCTCACTCGCGACGGTGAAGCGCCGCCTCCGCAAAGCAAACGAGCGACTGACCAGGCACGTTCGGGGAGGTCGATCCCGGTGAAGGAGCCGCTCAAGGACGTGCTGGTCGATCCGGTCGACGAGCAGATGGTCGTGCAGGTGTGGCAGCGCATTCAGGCGCCCCCGACCCGCGCGCGTCGAAGCTGGGTGCCGGCGACCGTCGCGACCGCCGCCTTGTTGGCGCTCCTCGCTTTGCATCCCGAGCGCCGGAGGCTTGAGCTCACGCCTCCACCGGGGCCGTTCGGAGTCCTCCCCGGCCTCACGAGACTCTCTGACGACTCGAGCATCGCGCTCCTATCGGGGCATCTCGCGCTCGTCGAGAACAACGGCCAGCTCATGAGCTTCGCGCTCGACTACGGGCGGGTGCGATTCGAAGTCCGGCCGGGCGGGCCGCGCCGCTGGAGGGTTCACTGCCGAGAGGTCGTGGTGGAGGTCGTCGGTACCCGATTTGTAGTCGATCAGACCGAAGAGCGGCTGCAGGTCGAGGTGGAAGAGGGCCGGGTGCGCTTGATCGGCCCATCGTTCGGCGGGCGAGCGATCAGCGTTGGGCCCGGCGAGGTGCTAGAGCTTCCCCGGAACAGGCCCGTCTCGGCGCCTCCGCCCTCCTCGCCGCCTACGCCTGTAGGTCCGTCTTCGAGCGTCGAACGAAGAGCACCCCGCGTTGTTGGCGCGAGCGTCGGAGAGGTTGCGACCGCGACGATGGCGACCTCACCGACCTCACCGCCCGCCGAACGAGAGCTGTGGGTCTCGATTCCCCCCGGCTTGCCGCGTCCTGACCAGCTGCTACGGTCCGCCGAGGAGGCGGAGCGCGCCAGGGAATACAGCGCCGCTGTCCAATCGCTCTCGAGGATGCTGGATGAAGCGCCAGACCACCCCCGAGCATCCTGGGCTGCGTTCACCATGGGCCGGCTCGAGCTGAGGTCGCTCAATCGACCGAGGGACGCCGTGAGGTCGTTTTTGCGAGCGACAGCGCTGGGCCAACTCACACCGGAGCTTGCCGAGGAATGCGCCGCGGACCTGGCCGAGGCGCACTTGAAGGCCTACGACGTCAAGGCGGCTCAAGCAGCGGCGCGTGAGTATTTGGACCGCTATCCCCGCGGCGCTCGGCGTTCGAGCATGCAGCTCATCGAGTCAATCTGACGCCACTGTTCCTCCCGAAGCTCAGGTCCGGCTCAATGCGCCAGCCAGAAGTCGAAGAACAAGCTCTCATCGAAGCTGGCCTCTAGGATGTGCCCCTGGCCGGGGAGCTCCCTCAAGGCGGAGTCGATCCCGAGCTGGAGCAAGCGCGCGTTCAGGCTGCTGGCCGCGCCTCGCCAGCTTCGGTCGTCGAGCTCGCCTACGCAGAGCAGCACGGACTTGCCTTGGAGCGCCTGCCGCAAGGCCTCGTCCGAGGGCGGGACCTCGAAGGCCCCTGGAGCGCCGAGCAAGGTGGCGAAGGGCTCCGGGTGCTCGAGCATCGCCCGAAAAGCCGCCAGGCCTCCATTGGAAGTGCCGGCCAAATGCACGTGCGAGGGGTCCCCGCCGAAGCACTGGAGGGCCTCCGCCGCGACCTCGGCAAATCGAGCTGTCTCGTCGGTGATGTCTCCGTCGCTCGTGTAGGGGATGAGCACGCGGAGCTCATCGAGCCTCGCGCCATTGGCGAGCCACAGGGGCCAGATGAAGTCCGTCGTGATGTCGCGGGAACCGTCGGCGCCGGGCACGAAGACGACCGTCGGAGATCCTGGCCCCGGAGCGCTCGGGTGATGGACGAAATATGGGCTGGCTGGCGTGCCGGTGACCTCCTGGAGTCCCGCGGCGGCCGCCGGACAAAACGCCGGCACGCCGGCATCGAAGCCTGCGTCGGGGAAGCCTGCGTCGGCGACCTCGCCGCCATCGGGCTCCGCCGAGCCGACCTCCGGCGTGCCCAGGTCGAGGCCCCCATCGCTCCCGTCGGTCTTCGCCTGCGTCTGCCCATCCAAGGCCGGAAACTCCCTGGTGGTCCCGCAGCCAAAGCTCAGCAGATGCACCAGCGTTAGTAAGCGAACTGGTCGTTGCACGCTGCGTCGTGTCTGCAAGCGGAGGTCCAGTTCATCGCGAGGATGCTGTTGCCGCGCGTGGGACCGATGAGGCTCACGGGCCGCTTTCGAGCGCCGCGCTAGCCCTTCTTCGGCAGCTCGCGGGCCGGAATACCGACCACCGTCGTGCCGGGCGCGACGTCGCCCACCACCACTGCGTTGGCGCCGACCGCCGCGTCATCGCCGATGGACAGCTTGCCCAGGATCTTCGCGCCCGCCCCGATGTTCACGCGGGCGCCGATCTTGGGCGCGTCCAGGGGTTCGTCGAGGTTCTTGTTCCCGATGGTGACGCCCTGACGAATGATGGTGTCGTCGCCGATCTCGGCGTTGCCGTGGACCACGATGCCCCCTTGATGCTCGACGATCACGCGGCGGCCGAGCTTGGCGGAGTAGGGGATCTCGATGCCGTACATGTTTCGCACGAAGCGGAAGGCCGACCAGTACAGCGGGCCGAAGGCCATGCGGGCGGCCCGCGGCTCGAGGCTCATGCGCCAGACGCCGAAGCGGTAGACGGCCATCGCCCGGAAGCCGGGCTTGGTCCAGTCGCGGCCATGGGCCTTGAGATCCTCGAGGATGGAGGCGAGGAGGGTGGGATCTTCGTCGCTCACAGCCGAGAGCCTAACCCAAAACCGGCGCGGTGATCACAGCCGGATCGTGCGCCAACGGCCTTCGGCGAACTTGGCGCCCATGATCACGGCCAGCAGCACCACGTAGATCCCGGCCGCGGCCCAGATGCCGACCAGGCCGCCCTTCATCCACACGCCGAACAGCCAGGCCAGCGGGACCAGGCACAGCGTGTGGAGGACGCCCTCCACGATCATGACGAACTTGGTGTTGCCCGCTCCGTACAGCGACTGCGTGAACACCACGGCGGCGGTGATGGCGATGGAGGCGATGGCGATGAGCCGCAGCGGCCCGGTGCCGGCGGCGATGGCCAGGGCCTTGCCTTGCTCGCCGAGCATATCCGACTTGATGAAGGCCCCGAGCGCGACGTCGGGGTACATGAACAAGACCGATGCCACCGCGGCCATGACCAGCGTCCCGAGCTTGGCGCTCTGCCAGGCGTAGCTGGTAGCGAGATCGGCGTTCTTGGCGCCCATCGACTGGGAGACCAAGGTGGCGGTGGCGGTGGCAAAGGCGAAGGACAAGAGGAAGACCAAGATGACGATCTGCTGGATGACCGCGGTCGCGCTGGCGTTCACCGGCGCCCCGTTGGCCTCGGCGGCGTCGACCGCGCCGACCGCCATGTTGAACAGCAGAAAGCCGCCCATGCCGATGACGGTGGCGCCGCCCGAGGGCAAGGACACGCGGAGGATGGTCTGGGCGACGTCGGGGCTGAAGGCGGTGGAGTGGTAGAGGCCGTAGCGCTTCCGGATGCTGGGCAAGAAGCTCCAGCCTACGACCACCAGGGTGCCGACCGCGCTGGAGAGCGTGCTGGCCCAAGCCGCGCCGGCCACCTCGAGGCGGGGCATGCCGAGCTTGCCGAAGATGAGTCCGTAGCAGAGCACGAGGTTGATGACGTTCATGACGATCGCCGCCACCAAGTGAACGTGGGTGCGGCCGGTGCCGTCGAAGAAGGCCTTGTAAGCGGCGGTGATCACCATCGACGAGATGCCGATGTAGCGGATGCGGGCGAAGGGCACGCTCTGTTCGACGACCGAGAGATCGCCGTTCACCAGCGGCAGCAGCTTGGGGAGCGCCAAGTAGCCGAGGATCGAGCAGCCGACGCCGAGCACGAAGGCCAGCGCCGCTCCGCTCATCAGCACGCGGCCTGCGGCGGCGTCGTCACCCTCGCCGTGACGGCGCGCGGTCAAGGCCTGCGTCCCGATGCCGATCGCGGAGAGGAAGCCGCCCACCAGCCAGAACACGGGCATCGAGATGCCGATGGCGGCGACGCCCGGCAGCGCGACCTCGGCGGGTAGCCGGCCGACGAAGGCCAAGTCGACGACGTTGATCGCCGCTTGGCTGAGCATCGCGAAGATCACGGGAACGCCGAGGCGAACGACCTTGCCCGCGACCGGTTCATCCAGCCAGCGCTGGCGGAAGCCAAAGCCGATGCCGAGGACGGACAGGCCGAGGCCGAAGGAGAGCGCGGCCCGGTCGCTCAGCACGTCCTTGGCGTTGAGCAGCCACACGAAGCCGATGAGCGAGAGGACGACCGCGATGGCGCCCATGCCGTGCGAGAGCGCTGGACGCTCTCCATCAGGAAGGCCACTTTGGCCGGCGAAATCGGCGGGGTTGACGTTCATGCAGCTTTGCGTTGGCGGCGGACTTCCAAGAAGTACTCGACCACAGCCGGAAGAACCGAGACAACGATGATCCCCACGATGATGTAGTGGAAGTTCTTTTGAACCGCCGGGACTTTCCCGAAGAAGTGGCCCGCGACAGTGAAGAGCGTGACCCAGGCGATCGCCCCCACCACATTGAAGACAAAGAAGCGACGGTAGCGCATCTGGCCGATGCCAGCGACGAAGGGCGCGAACGTGCGAACGATGGGGATGAAGCGAGCGAAGATGATCGTCTTACCCCCGTACTTCTCGTAAAAGTGCTGTGCTCGCGCCAGGTGCTTCTTGTTGAGCCAGATCGAGCTCTCCTTGGTGAACACCTTGGGGCCCAGCGTTCTGCCCACGGAATAGTTCACCGCGTCGCCGAGCACGCCCGCCACGATCAGGAGCACCACCACTAGCGGGAGGGACAGCGGAGAGCCCTCCATCGAGGTGATGGTGCCGACCGCGAAGAGCAGCGAGTCACCAGGCAGAAAGGGCGTGACGACCAAGCCGGTCTCGGCGAACACAACCGCGAATAGGATCAGGTAGAGCCAGCCGCCAAAGGTCTGGGTCCATTCGAGTACGTGCTTGTCGAGGTGGAGAAAGACGTCGATCGCCTGGCGAATCAGGTCCACCAGCTCGGACATGCGCGCGCTCTACCAGGGTACGGCTTCAAAGACCACTTGGATCGCAAGTCTCCTACGTCCGAGGGACAAGGGGGAGAGCTTCCGGCGGCTGCGCGGTACATCGACTTCGGTTGTTCTGAAGCGGCCCGCGAGAGAGGAGGTGCTCGGGGACAGGGGGAAGGTCGCGCGCCCCGGAAGGCGCGCGAATCAAAGCCTAGCGACGTCCGCCGCGATCACCGCGGTCACGACCGCCGCCACCGCCGCCGCCGCCGAAGCCGCCGCGACCACCACCACCACCGCCGCCGCCACCACCACCACCACCGCCACCACCGCCACGACGATCCTGAGCCTCGTTCACGCGGAGCGCACGGCCATGGAGAGTCTGCCCGTCGAGCGCGCTGATCGCGGCCTGGGCCTCCTCAGCGGAGCCCATCGTCACGAAGCCAAAGCCACGCGGCCGGCCCGTGTCGCGATCCATCAGCACTGCAACCTCGGTTACGGAGCGGCCATCCTGCGCAAAATGCGAGCGGAGCTCCTCCTCAGTGGTGTCGTAGGAGAGGTTGCCGACGTACAATTTCGTTCCCATTAGAGACGGTCCTTTCTTCTGCGGATGAGACCTTTACCAAGGACCATCGACGCAAGCGAGAGCCCAACCTACTGCCACAACCGACGGCATTCGGGGATCACTTTTTTGCGGCCTGGTCAGAAAATCGCTCAGCCCGCCCGGGCGAGCACGGCGGCCAGCGCGACCGCCGAGAGGTATGCGGCCAAGCCTCCCCCCACAAAGCGGCCCGCGATGGTCAGCCTGCCCTGGAGTCGGTTTCGCCGGAGGATGACCGTCTCGGCGGTCCCGATCAGCGAATCGCCTAGCTCCTGGGTGACCCACCTCGTCTCGGTGAGCGTTCGAAGGCACTGGATGGCGGCCACCAGGATCAGAGCAATCCCGAGGAGCATGAGCCCGGCCGGCCCTGAGCCGGCGCTGACGATGTGTGCCCCGGAAAAGCCCGTTACCGTGATGATGACGCTGGTTAGGCCGATCATGACCTGGGCCTGGGTCTTCACGGTGGCGAGCTGGCCGCTGAGCAGCCTCAGGAGCTCCAAGGGGTCGTCCGCGCACAGGCCGGCCAAGCGGCGGGCCTCGTCCCCGGGCTCGGAGCTCACGACGGCGGGGAGGGAGGGGTCGCCCGAGCGATCTGGACGTTCTTCCGCAGCCCTTCGCCGATCGACTGAGAGGTCAGGCCGCCCGTCTCGGCGACCACGGTGTGGACCAGGTGGCGCTCGTAGCTATTGAGGTCGTCCATGGTCAGGGCCTCGCCGCCCTCCAGGACTTGGCGGGCCAGCTCACGGGCCTTCTGCCGCAGCTCCTCATCCCGCACGGGATCGTTCTTCGGACGGGGCGGGCCACGGTCGCGATCCGGGCTAGGGGCACGGTCGCGGCCATCGCGGCCCTCGCGGCGCTCGCCGCGGCCACGCTCCCGATCACCGCGGCCCGGCCCACCACGACCGCGGAAGTCGCGCGGTCCGGCGCCATCGCGGCTCTCGCGGCGCGGCGGGGGTGCCTCGCGGCGGCGCAGGGCGTCTTCGGCACGCTTGGCGCGGGCGGCGGTCAGCTCCTCAGCGCTCATCGGAGAGGCGAAGATCTTTACCGTGTTGGCGCCGGCGGCCAGGTGCTCTCGATCGTATTCGAAGTCGACAGCGTCGTGCTCGATGCCGAGAAGCGTTGCGGCTTTCTTGAGGGCGTCTTGGAGGGAGTCTCCCTCGACCTCGACGGTTTGCTTGGACATCGGGTGAGGCTCTAGCCGAGAGTTGGCCTAAGAGACAAGCGTCTCGAAGCCACTCCTATCGACCCACTAGAGGACCGGGGTTTCGAGGTGCAGGAGCGCGGTCGTCGCGAAGATGTACTGCACCTCGCGGGTGTGGTGCGGGAACACCAGGTCCAGCCCGCTTCGGAGCTCGACCGGCCCGACCTCGAGCCGACCCGCCACCGAGACGCGCTGGGCGCCGGCCTGGCGGTAGATGGGGTCGCCCAGCTCGCTCAGGGAACCGGCGTTCTTCGTGAAGTATCCGCGATAGCCGAGGGTGATGAGCTCAAAGGCCGTCAGATCCACCCCTGGCTCGAAGCCGACCCGAGTCCTCGCTGGGGCGGTGGTGTGCTCGAGGACCCGGCCCGCCAGGACCGCGCCGCGGAGCCGGATCTTCAGCGCTGGTAGGTCGAGCACCAGCACACCCAGCGTACCGGCCAGGGACAGCGGCTGCCGCACGGGATCTTCGCCCCGAAAGCGGATCGGATCGCTCCTCGTGTAGCGCTCGCCGCCGTAGTGATCGAGGCGGAGCTGGGCCCCGAGCTCGAAGATGGCCACGGAGAGCTCGGCCAAGAGACCGACGGCGAACTTCTCGCGGTGGCTGGCGGTCTCGAGCAGCTGCCAGTCGAGGAAGGCCTCCGCCCGCAGGATCGTCGAGCGAAAGCGCAGGGAGGCCCCGTGCTCGCCGGGCATCCAGGGGTCCCCGCCGAGGCCGCGCCCATCGCCTGGAGGCTGGTTCGGGAGCGGCCGGAGATAGGCCTCGCTCAGGTCGCGGCCATAGCGCTGGCGGAGCTCGTCGCTGATCGCCGGGTGAAAGCCATGGACGGGGTCGAGCGAGCCCAGGCGCAGCGTGGTGTAGGGGAGGGGGCTGAGCTCGAGGGCGAAGACGGGCAGCGCGCCCACCTCCTCCTCGAAGCTGAGGCTCATCGGGAGGCGTACGGCGGCGCCCGCGATGACCCGAACCCCTTCGTAGGGCCGCAGCTCGAGGCTCGGGCGCAGGATGGTCCCAAGCCCGCTGTGGCCCACGGCGCTGGGGTGTCCGGGGAAGCCGTAGTCATGGAGGAGGACCTCGAGATCGAGCACGGCGAAGAGGTGCTTGGCCGGCGCCGTGCTGCTGGTCGCCGGCCTCGCGAGTAGGGCCGGCGCCGTGCTGCTGGTCGCGGGGCTCGCGAGGAGGGCCGACGCGGTGCTGCTGGTCGCGGGGCTCGCGAGGAGGGCGACCCCGAGCGCGGCGGCGAAGGGCAGCACCCCTTAGCGGATCGCATGAAAACCAGAGGCCGTCCAAAGGACGTTCCGCGGAGGGGTCGACTCCGCGGGCGCCGAGGTCTAGACCGGGGCTCTGGTCCCCGCGCTCCTCATCGCTGCCTCCTATTTCCTCGGAGCGATCCCCTTTGGGCTCGTCTTGGGCCGCTTGGCGGGCGTCGACGTCCGGGCGCAGGGCAGCGGGAACATCGGGGCGACCAACGTCGCGCGGACCGCGGGCAAAGGCTTTGGGCTCCTCACCCTATTCTTGGATGCGCTCAAGGGCGCGCTGCCTCCCCTCATCGTTCGCTTTGCGTTGAGCGACGCGATCGTGTCGGCGAGCGGGTTCGTCCCGCTGACTACGAGCAGGGACGATCTCGCGGTCTACGCCGGCCTCGCCGCGGTGGTGGGGCACATCTTTCCGGTCTATCTCAAGTTTCGCGGGGGCAAGGGCGTCGCGACCGCGGCGGGGATGTTCTTGGCCATCGCGCCACTCGAGCTCGGGCTCGGCCTGGTGGTGTTTGGGGCGGCGTACGCGGTGAGCAAGGTCGTCTCGATCGGGAGCCTCCTCGGCGCGCTCGCCTTGTTGCTCGCCTTGGTCCTCGGGAGTGCGAGCTTCGTCACAGCGGTTGCGGGGGGTGTGGTCGTCGGCTTGATATTTCTGCGCCACGCCGGAAATATCCAACGAATTCTAGAAGGTAGAGAGAATAGACTGTAGGTCGGCCTGGTGACGACAGACCACGACGGCGGGGAGTCGAGCCCCCAACTGAGGCCAAAAAGGGCTCCGCGTAACCGTGGCATCGAACCTGCGTTCAGGGCTGGCATGGTCAGTGCCGTCCAAAAAGAAGACCCGACCCGTCGCCCCGCCACCGTTGGCTCGGTCGACGCCCGACTCTCGGTGTGGGGCCAGGCTTCTCGCGACGCCGCCCAGCGCCGAGCCGAGACGCTCGTCGAAGGCGCGGTCCTTTACTCCGAGAAGGTAGGCCGCTCCGGCGGGAGCCTCCCATCCACCGAGATCGACGCCGCCAGCGCGCTGCTCGACGTGGAGGTCGCCCCGCTGGTGGAGCTGGCCGCCGCGCTCTTACCGGTGGCGATCACGCAGTCCTGCCGCCTCTTGTGGGTCGATCCCGATCGGCTCCGCGAGCGGCTCAGCGCTGCGCTCTCCGCGCCCGTGGAGGCCGCGCGAGCCGAGGTCCGCCGGCGTCAGGCCTTGTATCGGCGCCGCGCCCGTCTGTGGCAAAACGATCAGCTCCGCTTGAACCGCCTGCGCGACGAGATCGAGGCCATGCGCGTTCCTCGCTCTGGCGCGGGCGCCCCTGAGCGCGTGGCCCGCGGCCTCTTTGAGATCCACTCGGGCCTCCCGCTCGAGCCCGCGATGATGCTGGTCGATACGCAGCTCAAGATCCGCCCCGGCACCTTGGCGCGCTGGATCGCTCAGTTCGACGAGCGGATCCAGGCCGCTGAAGTCAGCGCGTCCGGCGCGATCGCTTCGCTCAACGCGTAAAGACCACGCTGCAGGCGGTCTGCCCAAAGGCGCTGTCCAGGACCGCGAGGCGGGCGCGGTGACGCCCCGGAGCGAGCAGCTCCGCCGGCAGCGCGAGCTGGCCGCTGCAGGCGCCGCTGGCCTGTACGGCGACGTTCCCATCCCCCACGATCGCACAGCGGTTGCCGCCGCCCTGCCACTCAAGCTGCCCACCGCTGACGGCGATCACGCAGCTCGCGCCGATCCCCGGGGCGCCGATCTGGTAGGTGGCGCCGGCGGAGGCACCGCCGCTGGGGCGATCGACGCGCAGCGACACGTAGTGGCGACCTGGCTCCCGAGCATCCCGGGGCACCGCGATGGACGTGCCGGTGCAGCCCACCGCCATCTCCTGGTCGTCGAAGGCCAACGCGCAACGGGTGGCGTCCGTGGGCGCGACGAAGCTCAGCGTGCTGGCGTCCATCGCCAGCGACAGCTCGACCGGGCTCGGCCGCGGGCAGGCCGCCGCCGCCGCGCCCTGGGTGTTGTAGACCGCCGAACCCGTGTCCCCGATCTGCGCGGCGAAGGTCGAGAAGGGGTAGAGCGTTGCCGGCTCGATGTGGCCGAACAACAGGAGGCTCGCCGCGGGATCAGCCGGCGCGGCCTGACCCGCGGCCGCGCAGAAGGTGTTGTGCGCGGAGACCATGCCCTCGCCGACCGGACCGCTCGGGTGCGTGTCGCGGGCGTAGGCGAAGAAGTAGGGCCCGTCCGGCCCAAAGACGCCGCCCCGGAGCTCGTTGCGCTCGAAACGCAGGTCGCGGGTAGGGAGCAGGTTTGGGTTGTGGGCGGGGCAACGCGGCCCCGGGCAATCATCGCGCAGCCAGGCGTGGGAGCCGCGCCGAACGCCGTCGACGTAGTTCCCGAGCACCCGGCAGTTGTCGCATTGGTAGATGCCGAAGGCGTCCTTGCTGGTGTCCTTGACCGTGTTGTTCTCCACCACCAGATCGGTCATCTCGTAGCGCTGAAAGCAGCCATAGCCGTGGGGGGGCTCGGTGTCGTTGATGCACGAGCCGGACACCCCGCCGAGGCCGAAGCCTCCTCCGGACTGCTCGCTCCAGTTGTTGCGCACGCGGCTCTGGCTGCCGCCGTTTTTGAAGCCGATGCCGCCGCCGTCGTAGTCGGTACCCATGAAGGAGCCGGTCTTGGCGTGATGGAGCGTGTTGTCCTCCACGGACCAGTTGTGGACCCCGGTGGCGTCGACGCCTTGGGAGGCCATCTCGAGGAGCTCATTGCCGACGATCTCCACCGGCCCCCACGCCGGCCCGCCCTGCAGCGGCCCCGGGCCCTCGCCGTGACCCTTGATGTTCTCGTTCACGTCGCAGCCGTGGATGATGTTGTTGGCGATGGTGAGGTGGTCGTTGGGGATGAGGCTCTGCAGCGTCCCTTGGTCGCGGGCCACGACGACGATGTTGTCCGAGAAGCAGCCGTCGAGCTCGAAGCCCTCGACCCGCACCCACTGGCCGCCGATCGACAAGACGCGCGGGGCCTTGTCCCAAGGGATGCCGCAGCCATCGTTGGTCGGCTGGCAGCGCGGGTCGGCGTTGCAGCTCCGGCAGCGGATCGCGCAGCAAGGCGTGAGCGCGACGGTGCCCGTCAGGGTGTCGACGACGCAGGTCTCTGGGCAGGAGCCGCCGCTCAGCTCGACCTTCTCGCCGCGGAAGTTGGTGAGCACCAGCGCTTCATCGGCGCTTTGGCCATTGCCGAGGAGCTGCAGCGGGGAGGGCCACATCGGATAGGTCCCCGCTCCGACGAAGAAGGTTCGGCCGTGTACGCCGTTTGGATTGTTCGAACCGATGCGCTCCCGAAAGCGCGCGCCTTGGAGACTGGCGAAGGGGCAGTTTCGCAGGCCTTCGAGGTCGAAGGTCCCGAGATCGTCGGGGGAGCGGCCGTTGCAGCGGCGATCATCGGCGCCAGGCACGCCCTGGCGGATGAAGGTGCAATCGTGGGTTTGGCAATGGGCCACGTCCCAGGGAGGCGGGGGGCCTGCGTCGGCAGCGGTGGCGTCGGCCT
>Ga0154020_10003326_pt1 | contig 19374 bp, 17 predicted proteins | sample Klosneuvirus_201_FD_109709 | JGI IMG/M metagenome (GOLD analysis project Ga0154020, IMG submission 109709) | Active sludge microbial communities from wastewater, Klosterneuburg, Austria - Klosneuvirus_20160825_MG | ecosystem: Engineered > WWTP > Aerobic digester > Activated sludge | place... | reverse complement strand
TCCTTGTTTCTTGCGGTACTGTTTGCGCAGCACCTTGTTCATTTCGCTCAACAACGCCTGCTCGTTCACCTCCAACAAGCGACTGCATTGCTTGATGTACAACGAACGCAACACCATGTCCGGAACCAGGGCCACACTCTCCACGATCTCGTGGATCGCACCGGCTTTCTTCACTGGATCATCGCCACTGTCGGCCATGAGCAGACCCGCTTTGAACACGATGAAGTCCTGCGCCTTTTCGGTCAGGTGCGCCGTTAGCTCACTGCTGCTGTGGCTCTTTGCAAAACTGTCCGGATCTTCTCCTTCCGGAAAGGTCACCACTTTCACGTTCAGTCCTTCGCGAAGCACGAGGTCGATACCACGCAAGCTGGCTTTCATGCCGGCCGCATCACCATCGTACAGGATGCATACCGTGGGTGCATAGCGTTTGATCAACCTTACTTGGTCCTCAGTAAGGCTGGTGCCACTGCTTGCAACCACGTTGGTGATGCCCGCTTGGTGCAAACTGATCACGTCGGTGTAGCCCTCAACCAAGTAGCAGAGCTCTGTGCTCGCGATCGCTTTCTTTGCTTGGAATATGCCGTAAAGTGAACGGCTCTTCACATACAATAGGCTTTCCGGACTGTTGAAGTACTTGGGTAGTTTCTTATCGCTCTTCAAGGTGCGCGCCCCGAACCCGATCACTTGTCCGCTGAGTCCGTGGATCGGGAAGGTGACCCGCCCGGCGAAGAAGTCCCAAGCAGCAGCACCATCGCGGCGTTTGATCCAACCGGCCTTGTCCAAGAGTTCTGCTTTGAAACCATGTTCCAATGCGGCGGCTGCGAATTGATTGCCACGTTCGGGCACATAGCCCAATTGGAATTCCTTGATGGTGGCATCGGTAAAGCCGCGTTCCCGGAAGTAGCTCAAAGCGATATTGCGCCCTTCTTCGGTATTCCACAATTGATCCGTGCTCCACTGCTGCGCCCATGTTTGGACCACTGCAAGGCTCTCGCGTTCACTTTGCTCAAGCTCCTGTTCGGCACTCTGCTCCTCTTCCGGCAGGTCGATGTTATACCGCTTTCCCAACCACTTGATCGCCTCTACATAACTGAGGTGCTCGTGCTTAGTAAGGAACGTGATGCTATCTCCGGCCTCGCCACAACCGAAACACTTGTAGATGCCCAATTGTGGACTCACATTGAAGGAAGGCGTTTTCTCGTTGTGGAACGGGCAAAGCCCCAGAAAACGTGGTCCTTTCCGCTTCAACGCGACGAATTCGCCCACCACGTCCTCCACCCGGGCGGCGTCCTTTACTTCTTGTATGGCGTGGGGAAGGATCATTGGGGTGAACACACTGGACGGAATTCTCGCCACGAAGATCGCCTTTTCAAGCCGGGCTCACTTTCGTTGGGGTCCACTACGTTTCTTGAATGCGTGTTACCCGCACGTCCAGGTGCTATGGCTCGTTGCGCCAAATACTGTCACTTTGGGCTTTGGTTACACCCCGGCCTTCTCGGTCAAGCCAAGTGGTATCCCGTGTAATCTTTGAATTGTGGGCATTGGAACCAATTATCATACGGAATTTAACTGGTAATGGGATTAAGGTATAGTTCAAAATAGTCAATGAATCCTTGATCCGATCGTTGTTGAAAACATCAAGCAAAGTATCATAGCCCAACACTGCTATTCGTAGAGAATCCAATTTGGGTAATTCCGTTCGTGTAAGTGAAAAGCTGAAGTCACCAGTCAATGGGTCAGTTGTGGTTCCTTTGATCCTGCCGGAATCTGATAGAAGTTCGATGTTGATAAAGCCGACCGGCCCATTTGGATCCCGGACACTTCCGTTGAAATAAAATATTGCTCGATCATTTCGGATCATGTTTGAGGACTCTTTCCTGCTTAACCTGTTGCTTTGGCAGCTCGTTGCGAAAGAAATCCATAATGGCAATAGGGTCGATATAATTCTGAGGCCAAATGACATATTCTAGTCGGATTTGACCACTCGATCAGCATCCTTTACTTCTTGTATGGCGTGGGGAAGGATCATTCCAACGGACCGCGAATTTACCCACTTCGACCCTCACTGCCTCGCTTTTCTTCCGCCGAGCAAAATGCCGATACAGCCGCTGTGTTCCCGGCAATGGCGAACTTCACGCCCCGCATGGACCTCTATTCGCGCAAACAACGCTGGAAACTGGTGCTGGCCATAATGGCCATGCTGATCGTTGGGGCATCCCTCTGGTACAGCAACCGCATCGTGGACCGCGTGCGCCTCGAAGAACGGAAGAAAGTGCAGCTCTGGGCGGAGGCCGTGCAGAACAGGGCGGAACTTGTGAACTATACCGAGAAGCTCTTCAACCGGTTGCGCGAGGAAGAAGCCAAGAAGGTGCAGCTCCTCGCCGAAGCCATGCAACGATTGGGCAGCAGCGACGAAACGGACTTCAGCTTCTACCTAAGGGTGGTGAGCGACAACACCACGGTGCCGGTGATCATTACCGATAGCGAGGGCCACTTGCGTTTCGATCGGAATGTGGATACCCTGATCACAAAACATCCCGAACGGTTGGAACAGGAGATAAAGGACATGGCCGCCCTGCACGACCCGATCGAGATCGGCATTCAGGGGGTGGAGAAGCAGTTGCTTTATTACAAGAACTCCAAGGTCTTCAACGAATTGCAAGAGGTCATGGACGGGATCATCCGTTCTTTCATTTCGGAAACGGTGATGAGTACCGCGGCAGTTCCTGTGATCTACACGGACAGCACAAGGACCCACGTGATCGAGAGCGGACACATCGAGGACCATATAAAGGAGGACAGTTCGGCGATGCAGGAACGCATCCGTTCCATGGAAAAGGCGAATACACCGATCGCGATCAGCTTGCCGGGACAAGGCCGCAATTACATTTTCTACGAGGAGTCTTTGGTGATCACCCAACTGCGTTACTTCCCATACGTGCAACTGGGCATACTCGCGCTGTTCCTGATCGTCGCTTATGCCCTGTTCAGCATCTTCCGCAATGCGGAACAGAACCAAGTGTGGGTTGGTATGGCGAAGGAGACCGCGCACCAGTTGGGCACTCCGTTGAGTTCGTTGATGGCTTGGATGGAATTGCTGAAAGCGAAAGGTGTGGACCCAATGGCCTTGAATGAGATGCGCAAGGACGTGGACCGCTTGGAGGTGATCACCGAACGCTTCAGCAAGATCGGCTCGGCACCGGACCTGACCCCAGAGAAACTGTATTACACCTTGCGCGCCACAGTGCTTTACTTGCGCCCGCGTTTGCCTTCGAAGGCTGTGATCGAAGTGGTGCAACCCGCCGATCCCGAATTGCTGGTGCCGTTGAACCGTGCGCTGTTCAGCTGGGTGATCGAAAACCTGATCCGCAACGCCGTGGATGCCATGGAGGGTAAAGGATCGATCACCATTGAACTGGTCCCCGACGGATCCAATGTCCACATCGATGTGACGGACACAGGGAAGGGCATTCCCTTGGCACAGCAACGCACGGTATTCCAGCCCGGATTCACCACCAAGAAGCGCGGTTGGGGCCTAGGACTTTCACTGAGCAAGCGCATCGTTGAACAATACCACGGAGGGCATATCATCGTGAAGAAAAGCACACCGGGGGTTGGCACCACGTTCCGGATCACATTGGCGAAGGGAAGCTTTGATGACAAACTTGTTCACGACGATGTACAAGAGGGCTGAAGGCCCGGTAACATATCAGCCCATGGCAACGCCATGGGCTGTAGAGCGCAGATCAAAAGAGAGGGCTGTAGGCCCAATGCATTGGGCGTGTCGGCGTGAACAACGAGATCGCCCGTTCGTTTACATTAGCTGGAATAAGAAAGAGCAAGAAGGTGCCGGGCCTTCAGCCCTGAACGCCCGTACTCGCGAACTGGACCCATGGCGTTGCCATGGGCTGGTATGTCTCGGGCCGTTGGCCCTTGTAAAGAAGTTTGTTTACGGAAGTTGCCATGGACAGCCCTGCAAATTGGTGTCTGACTGAACATAGAATGGCAGGTATCTACATCCACATTCCCTTCTGCCGCAAGGCTTGCACATATTGCGATTTCCACTTCAGCACTAACCTCCGAAGCACAGGTCAGCTTGTAGAAGCGATCAGGAAAGAGTTGCATGACCGTGCCGAAGAGCTTGCCAAAACGACCGTAGGAACGATCTATTTCGGTGGTGGAACTCCCAGCCTTTTGCAATCCACAGCAATTGCCGGGATCTTGGATGATGCTCGGAAACAGTTCACCCTACAACTGAAAGCCGAGATCACCTTGGAAGCGAATCCGGATGACATTACCCCGGAGAACCTTGCTGCATGGAAAGCCATGGGCATTACACGACTGAGCCTCGGGACACAAAGCTTCCGGGAGGATCGTTTGCGTTTCATGGGCCGTGCGCATACTGCTGATCATGCATTGAAGAGCATCGAGCTGATCGCAAAAGCGGGTTTCGAAAGTTGGACCATCGACCTGATCTACGGACTGCCGGGGATGACCATTGCCGAGTGGGATGAGCAGCTCACCATAGCATTGGACTTGGGCATGCCGCATCTTTCGGCCTATTGCCTCACTGTTGAAGCGAAGACCGCCTTGGCCCACCAAGTGAAGAAAGGCGCAGTACACATGCCGGAAGATGATGACCAAAGCGCACAGTTCGACCACTTGATCGAGCGCATGGAGAAGGTCGGTCTGGTGCATTATGAGATCAGCAACTTCGGTTTGCCCGGCCATTTTTCACGCCACAACAACAGCTATTGGGAAGGTGTGCCTTACCTCGGGATCGGACCGGCGGCACATTCGTTCAACGGAACCCACAGGAGGTGCAATGTCGCGAACAACGCCGCCTATGTCAAAGCCATTTCCAATGGTGAAGGGTATTGGAGCAGCGAGAAACTTACCCCGGCCCAACGCACCAACGAACGCCTGATGACCGGGCTGCGCACCATGAAGGGTGTGGACCTTACAACCCTCGAGATCGATGCCTTGGCGATCAACTCGTCGGCCGTAAACAACTATGTGTCGAAGGGACAATTGATCATAGCGAACGGTCGCTTAGTTTTGAGCAAAGCCGGTAGGCATTTTGCCGATCGGATCGCTTCGGACCTCTTCGTAACCGACCATGATCGCTGAGATCACGCACCGCGGTCGCACCTTCCGGGTGGACCTTTCCAAACCCCTCGACCTATCGCAGCCCTTGCGCGATGGTGAAGGGCAGTTGCGCGCTTGGTGGGTGGATCCCGTACGTATGGAACCTGTTTCCAACGAAGGGAAGATATACGCGGTAAGCGAAGGGGCACCTGTGAATTTCCGCACGATCACCTTCAACCCCCATGGCCACGGAACGCATACCGAAAGCGTCGGGCATATTTCCCCGGAGATCCAGCCAGTTGGTGGCCAATTCAAACGCTACTTCTTCACCGCACAATTGGTAAGCCTGTTGCCAGAAGAACGCCGCGCACCGGACAACCGCACGGACCTGGTGATCACTCTGGAACAGATCAGGAGTTTTGTTGGTGATCAAGTCCCCGAGGCATTGATCATTCGCACCCTGCCCAACGGCGATGGATCTCCGCGCGATTGGAGCGGGACCAACGCGCCCTACCTGCAAAGCACAGCCTGTGCATGGATACGCAGCATCGGGATAAGGCACTTGCTCGTGGACCTGCCCAGTGTGGACCGCGAAGAAGATGGTGGTGTATTGGCCGCTCACCACGCCTTTTGGGACTACCCGAACACGGTCGACACGCAACGCACCATTAGCGAATTGCTCCACATTCCCGAAATCGTCAGCGATGGGGACTACTTGCTCGAATTGCAACTGGCGCATTTCGTGAACGATGCCGCACCCAGTCGCCCGGTGCTCTACGCGTTGTTGCCATGACCTTGGAAGAGTTCCGAGCGCACTGTTTGAAGAAACCCGGCTACTCCGAGAATTTCCCGTTCGATCAGGTAACCCTTGCCATGCGTGTGGGCGACAAGATCTTCGCGCTCATGGACACCGACGGCTTTGTGAGCGTCAACCTGAAATGTGATCCCGAACGGGCAGTGGAATTGCGCGAACGGTATGCCGGGGTCGTACCGGGTTACCACATGAACAAGCAGCATTGGAACACGGTATCGACCGATGGATCCGTGCCCTCTAAGTTGCTTCTGGAACTCGCCGACCATAGCTATGAGCTGGTGCGGGATTCGCTGCCAAAGAAGGTGAGGAAGGGGTTGTGAAGGGCTGACCGATCTCTGCGGTCCGGTCAAATGCTTGAGCCCCTGAAAGGGCCAGTTCACCCTTCTATACGTGCCTTTGGAAAATTGATCCACCCCATCGGCACACAGCCCACCACACCGCTCTACCTTCGCGGCCACAATGCGCATGCAGAACACCTGGAAAGTGATCCTCGGCTTCTTTTTCAGGGGCCTTCTCTTACTGATGCCGATCACCGTGTTGATCTGGGCGTTTTGGAGATCATTGACCTTTCTGGATGGCCTTATCAAGACCAATTTTCCCGGTCTGGGTATCCTGATCCTCTTGTTGACCATTACTGCCGTTGGGTGGTTGGGTAGCACCTTCCTTTACCAACCCATTGCGGAGATCGGCGAAGAGCTACTGCATCGGATCCCTTTTCTGAAGACCATGTATGGGGCGCTCAAGGACCTGATGGAGGCCTTGGTGGGTAACAAGAAGAAATTCGACCGACCGGTGTTGGTGAGGCTGGGTAGTGGAATGGATGTGGAACGTGTCGGCTTCATCACCCAAAGCGACCTGCAACACCTTGGTTTGGGTCCGGACAAGGTGGCCGTGTACATGCCCCATGCCTTTGCGTGGAGCGGGAATCTGATCATCGTGCCTGTCCAGAATGTTTCCCCGCTAGATGCCCGTGCTGCGGATGTCATGAAGTTCGTGGTGAGCGGAGGCGTCTCCAAAGTGGATCACGAGGAATGAACGGTACGCCACTTGCAAGGCACAGGATCATGATCATTCTACGCACCATACTTGCTTTTCTCGTGTTCAACGCTGTTGCTATACAGGCACAGCAGACCGTCGAGTTTTCATCCTTTGGGTTCAGTGACGGCGTCCATCCTACGCTCAGTTATCGTTTGGAAGGCACCGATACCCGATACGTGGAGAGCTTCTGGAAGGATGAATTGAAGAAGGTGAGCGCTTCGGTGTCCAGTAAGAAGGAGGTGATCGGGCATGGTGCGCTGTTGCCACAGGTTTCCTCGGATACCGTGCGGATCTACGTGGTAGCCGAACAGCGGAAAGCAAGCCCCTTCCTTACGGCACATGTGGCGATCCAGACCACCGCAGGCTTCATTGCCCCGGATAGTGACCCTACAGCCCTGGAAGCAGCACGTGCTTTCGTGGTGTTGCGCACGAACGCCCTACGTCGGCAATTGGTGCAACAGGAATTGACAATCGCGGAAAAGGGGTTGGACAACCTGCGACGCGAACTCCAGAATTTGCAACGCGAGAAGGAACGTTCCGAAGCCAGCATTGTAAAGAGCAATGAACGCGCCGCCGAAGCAGTGAAGGACCAAGCCAGCACCCGCGCAGAAGCCGATGAACTTGCAAAGCAGGTCTCCAAAATGAAGGGTGACCTTCTTACCCAACCGGACCCCGAATTGGAAAAGGAACTTGCCCGGGCGACCAAGGACAAAGACAACGCTGAGAAACGCCATGCAAAGGCGATCGATACCCAACGGGACATGACCAAAAAGGCCGAGGAACTTGCTTCAACTGTCAAGAAGAACTTGGCCCAGCAAGCCACCACACAAGATGCGATCGCCAAACAAGAGGTGCTCGTGAACGCGTTGAAGGACAAATTCGCCGAGATCCGTTAGGCTCGATCTACCTTGCGGCAGCCACATGAACGCCCGCCGCAATGCCTTGCTGTTGTTGCACCTCACGGTGTTCATCTGGGGTTTTACCGGCATCCTGGGCAAGCTGATCCAGCAGAGCCCCGTGCATATGGTGTATACGCGAACGGCGATCGCAGCTGCGGGTTTGGCGGTTATCGCTCTGTGGAAGCGCCGGTCCCTATCTCCCGCAACGCCGGACCTGAAGCACTACTTGCTCACCAGCTTGTTGATCACGGCGCATTGGCTTACGTTCTTCTGGGCGATCAAGATCAGTACGGCCTCCATTGCTGCAGCTTGCTTGAGCACCAGCACGGTCTTCACCGCCCTTTTGGAACCGTTCTGGTTCAAACGGAAACTTCGGGCCTACGAACTGGTTCTCGGTGTGGTGGTCATGGCTGCTCTGGTGTTGATCTTCGGATTGGAGGTCGGGTATCGTGAAGGCATCATCATTGCAACGATCAGTGCGCTTTTCAGTGCGTGGTTCAACATCGTGAACGCTGTTCTGGTGAAACGCGACAGCGCCCTGCGGATCGGGTTCTACGAAATGGTGGGTGCCGTGGTCGTTCTCGGGGTCTACCTCTTCTTCACCAACGACCTGCCGCCACCACTTTGGGAATTGCCTTCCAGCGACATCGTGTACCAGTTGATCTTAGGCTTGGTCTGTACCTCGTTCGCATTCGTGGCCGGCATTGCGGTCATGCGCCAACTCTCGCCGTTCACCGTGGTGCTTACCGTGAATTTGGAACCGGTCTACACCATTCTTATCGCCTTGCTGATCTGGGGTTCCGAAGAGAAATTGCGCACTGGTTCATACCTTGGCTTTGCGCTGATCCTCGGTTGTTTGGTGGTGAATGGCTGGCACCAGAAACGGCTTTCACGAAGCCAAGTGGTGGAACCTGATCCGCTTTCGCACGGGTGAATCGATCTTTGTGGCATGGATAAGATCAAAGGGTTGATCATACTCGCCGTCGTTGGGTTGTTGGTGTTCTTCATCACACGATCCGTGTACGAACCAGAGCCCGCAACGGAGCAGGTGAACGCAACCGTGCTTTTGGAACGTGTTCGACCTGTTCTGAAATTGATCACTGTGGAAGGCGACTTCAACGAGGTCTATTCCTACCAAAGTGCCGAAGCGATGTTCAGCTGGCTGAAGGACTTTTCACCCTTCCAGAAGAAGGCCATGCTTCGTTTGCAGGCCAAGGTCAGTGTTGGTTATGATCTCGAGGGCATGCACTTGGAAGTGGACGAAGCCACACATACCGTCCATGTTAACGGACTCACTAAGCCTACGATCTTGTCCATAGATCACGACGTGGATTATTACGACCTCGATGCTGGGACCTTCAATTCGTTCACCGCCACCGACCTAACCCGCATGGAGGCCGATGCCAAAGCACAGATCCGCACAAAAGCCCTTCAAAGTGATCTCTTCGAACGCGCAGAGGAGCAGCGCGGGGCCATTTTCATTGTGATCCGCACCATGGTCGAAAGCGCCGGGTGGAAATTCGATGATGGCACCACACCGGTCGATGGCCGAAGTCGTTTGAAGGGCTGACCATTCCGCCGAACCACGTTCCGATAACTTTGCCTGCACATGGCCGCACCTACTATTCTGGATCCGAGAACATATTGCCCCTCGTTAACGCGTTACGAACGTTGGCGCACACGTGTCGTCAGGGTCGGCGATGTGGGTATCGGTGGCGCCGAGCCGATACGGGTCCAAAGTATGACCACCACCGATACCATGGACACGGCAGGTACCGTTGCGCAGAGCATCCGCATGATCGAAGCGGGTTGCGAGTTGGTGCGCATTACCGCACCCAGCAAGAAGGAGGCGGAGAACTTGGCCGAGATCAAAAAGCAATTGCGGGCAAAGGGTTATTCGGCACCGCTTGTGGCCGATATCCACTTCACCCCGAACGCAGCGGAGATCGCCGCACGGATCGTGGAAAAGGTGCGTGTGAACCCGGGGAACTATGCGGACAAGAAGAAGTTCGATGTGCGCGAATACAGCGATGCACAATACGAGTCGGAGCTGGAACGGATCCGCGAACGCTTCACTCCTCTGGTGCGTATTTGCAAGGAGGAAGGGACCGCCATGCGGATCGGCACCAACCATGGCAGCCTCAGTGATCGCATCTTGAACCGCTATGGCGACACACCGCAAGGGATGGTGGAAAGTGCCTTTGAATTCTTGCGTGTTTGCCGCGACGAGAACTACCACGAGATCGTACTGAGCATGAAGGCCAGCAACGTGCAAGTAATGGTGCAGGCCTATCGACTACTTGTTCATCGCATGATGCAGGAAGGCTGGGACTACCCATTGCATTTGGGCGTTACCGAAGCCGGCGATGGCGAGGACGGACGTGTGAAAAGTGCTGCCGGTATCGGTGCTTTGTTGGAAGATGGACTCGGCGATACGGTGCGCGTGAGCTTGACCGAAGAGCCGGAATTCGAGATCCCCGTGGCACGTGAACTCGTGGATCGCTACGCGAACAGAACGGGCCATGCACTGATCCCATCAGTCGTGCATCTGCCTATCGATCCTTACACGCATGAACGCAGGCACACCCGTGAAGTGATCAACATGGGCGCTCGTCATGTACCTATTGTTTTGGCTGATCTCAGCGGCAAGGACCGGATTTCCCCAGCCAGCTTCTTCGCTTGGGGTTATCGCTACAGTGTTCCATTGGACAAGTGGAACATCACCGATCAGGCGTGCGATTACGCGTACATCGGGAAGAACTCCATTGACTTCGAGATCCCCGGAACATTGGGCATTGTCCAAGACCATAGCACATGGCTTGCGAACAAAAGCAAGGATCGTCACTTCCCCTTTTTGCAATTGAAGGAGTTCGCAGATGGCGTTGAAATGCATCCGCGCTTCAACTTGGTGTCCGCCAAGCTGGCAGATCTCGATTCCACCTTCATTGCCAAGTTGAAAGCCGATCCTTCCGTCGTGCTCCTGATCGATACGGAGAATGCGCACGGCATGGCCGAGCAACGACGTTTGTTCTTCACCCTGATCGAAAACGGTTGCGAGAACCCGGTGATCATTGGTCGAACCTATGGCGGCATAGACAAGGATCAACTTGTTCTCCACAGTAGCACCGATATGGGCCCGCTGTTCCTGGATGGTTTTGGTGATGGCATCTTCCTGGCGGATAGCGATGGGGGACGCGAGGACCTCGTTTGTCGCACGGCCTTCGGTATACTACAAGCAACACGTACACGGACCAGCAAGACGGAATACATCAGTTGTCCCAGTTGTGGTCGAACGCTTTTCGACCTTCAGGAGACCACCGCGAAGATCCGCGCACGAACGAGCCACTTGAAAGGCGTCAAGATCGGTATCATGGGCTGCATCGTGAACGGACCCGGCGAAATGGCCGATGCCGATTATGGCTACGTGGGTACCGGTGTCGGCGTGATCACCCTGTACAAGGAAAAGGAAGTGGTGAAGCGCAACGTGCCCAGCGCCAATGCCGTGGATGAGTTGATCGAGCTGATCAAACAGCACGGGGATTGGGTGGAAATGCCGTGAAAGGAGCAACTGTTCACCGCGACAAACCCTTCGGTAACTTCATGCGCTTGTCACTGAACATGCCGATCCATTGTAGGCTCACTTCCATGCCGCCGCGATAGCTCGTTTGTGCGCGAAGTTTGCTGATGTTGACGTCATAGCTAATTCCGGCCATCAACTTGCGCTTCCATTCGAATTGCACGGTGGGAACAACGGCATCCTTGTATCGATAGAAACAACCGAAGTAGAAGGCCGAGGAATTCTTGTCGGTCGTGTACCTGCTGTCCACACCGATCCTACGGTGGATCAAACCACCCACGTTGATCTCGCGGCTCGCACCCTGTTGCGCCAAGAAGAATTTCGGTAACCAGATCCAGCGTTCTCCTTCGATTCGCAATTCCCCGTGCACCACATACCTGCGCAAAAGGCGATCCGCATTCGACCCGAACAACGAAACCCGCGCTTGGTTCAGATGGAACACCGAACCACCGGCTTTCCAACCGATGCCATTTTTCAAATTCCCTTTCCCAAGCATGCCCGCACCAAAGTCTGCAAAGGAAGATCTGCTGTTCGGGATAGCTTCGTTCGTCGGAAGATCAGGGTCGTATCCTGCTCCATTGTATTGGCTGTCCCATCGCATGCCGTCGAGCACTGCACTGCGTTGACCGTAGCCGCCTTGCAGACCGAATGCGATCATGCTTTCTTCTCCGCTTTTGATCGCGTAGGAAATACTGAGGTTCGCTTGCGTGTCGCCGAAACGTGTGCTGCCCGCTTTGTCACTGAAGGCGCTGACACCGATACCAAGATAGCGGCCACCACCGAGTTTTCCGGCAAGGAGCGGGAGGTCATAGCTGAACGCACTCGTACGGAACGGACTACCTAAGCTGCGCCATTGTTCGCGGTGGATCAGGACCAACCGTTGATCACCTTCAATGTCACCGGCGTTCGCTGGATTGATCACGAGTGGCGCGTTATAGAATTGCCCGAAGTGGACGTCTTGTCCGAAGAGCATTATGCCAAAGAGCATTCCGGATACGAGCAACGCAACGCGAAGCATGATCGATCCGTCCTTCGATATGTTCATCGTTCCGGTCATCGCACCAACGTGATGTTTCCCGTCTGTTGGATGTCTTCACCCTTTTCGGTCCGTGCGATCAATGTGTAGATGTAAACGCCGCTCGCACCGGGCCTTCCATCAACGATGCCGTCCCAACCCTTGTCCACATTCTTCGTGCTGAACAAGGCGGTTCCCCAGCGATCGAACACCACGAACTCCAGTTCGATCACGGTGGGTGCGCGCACGAACAGTACATCGTTGTTCCCATCACCGTTCGGACTGAACACATCGGGAATGAACACTGCATCACTGCCGCGTATGCACATGTCCAATGCCATCGAATCCGCACAATTCCCTTCGTTCCAAACAACCAATTGCACTTGGTAGTAGCCCGCGACACCGTGATCGTAGTGCGGGTTCGTGCCGAACATGTAAGGTATGGTGTCCGTGTTCAATACCCAGTACCCATCCACCGCATTGTTGCTGAGGTCGATGAAGGTGACATCCTTTTGATCGAAGTCCACACACGATTCATTCGGGTTGGCACTGAAGAGCGCGGTGATCGGTGGCCAGCTCGGCACGCGTACCAGGCTGTCCGTGGCACAGCCGGTTTCGTTGTTCGTAACGGTCGCGAACGCCAGACCACCTGCCGGCAGCGCGATGCTGTCCCCTTGCAATTCGGTATCGCCTACCTCCCAAGTGAAGTTGTACGTGCCGCTTCCGGTCACACTGCCCACCACGTATCCATCTTCGCCATAGCACTGCATGGGCGGGAAGTTGAACGCCGGTGCGAATGGCGGGTGCACTACGATAGTGATGCTGTCCAGAGCGGGTGAGCTACATCCGTCGGTGGTCATTACTGTGTAGGAGGTTGTTGTTGAAGGGGAGACGCATTGCGTGGACGCAGGGAACAGTCCATGGTCCCATTGGTAGGTGATGATCGCATCGGGATCACCTCCGCTGGTCTGCACTTCGATGGAACTACCGCCACCCGCACAGATCGGATTGTTCAACACCACCAACTGCGTGGTCAGTGAGGCGTGGTCCGTAAAGCGGAGCGTGTCCGTGCTTAGACATGCGCCGGAACCGATCGAATAGACCAGTTCATAATCGCCATCCGCCAATGTTGAAGGATTGAATGTTACAGCGTTGAATCCCGTTAGATCACCGCCGGGAGGAGAGAAGGTGATCGTTACTTCCACATCGTTCGAGCAGTAGACCGTTTGTACGCCACCGAGCTGTGCTTGCTGGAAAAGAAGAACCGTCACGATCACTGAGTCACTGCATCCGGCAGGTGTGTCGTAGTGGATCAAGTGATCGCCTTCGCCCGCAGCGGAAGGATCGAACAGTCCATTTTGATCAACGCCATTTCCAGTGAAGATGGCTCCCGGTGGTACGATCGCGATCGGGAACGGATCCGCGTTACTGCATATCGTCATGTTGGCAACGTCCAGTGAAGATGGATGCACGATCGCCAACAGTGAGTCTCCGCACGTATTCGCATCGAAGTGCAAGGTGTGTACACCAACGCCGGCTGCTTGCGGGTCGAAGTAGCAGTCCTCATTGATGTTCTGGCTTATTGCGGTCCCGCTCCATGAACCATCCCAAGGTGTGCGGCCGGTGCTTTCGAGATCAAGTTGCAGCGCATCACTGTCCGAACAAAAGAACAAGGTGTCTACATCCAAGGTGGTATATCCGACCAGGATCCCGATCGTATCCACACACCCGTTCGGTGCGAAGTAGAGCAGTTCGTCCCATCCGTTTCCAGCTTGCACGGGATCATAGGTTCCTGCGGATGCATCGACAATTCCTGCACCCGTCCAATAGCCGCCCGGTGGTAGCGCAACCGGATCCAATGTGATCGGCGCGGGTTGGGACGGACAAGCACTACGGCTCCTGCCGATGTCTACTGGCTTCACATGTATGGTGAATTGTTCATCACATCCATGCAGCGCATAGGTCAGGATATGCGTACCTCCTTCAGCCTCATCGGGGTCGAATGTGCCGCGCAGCGAGTCGACGATGCCGGCTCCGTACCAACGACCACCCCATGGTTGAACAGGGATATCGAATGGATAGGTGCTCTGACAAACCGTATCGAGTTGCGTTTGTCCCGTGATGTTCGCCACGTTGATCGTCTTCGTATCCGAACACGATCCAGCCGAATACGTGACCACATACGAGCCTTCAGTAGATGGATCGAACGTGCCGTTCGGTTGCATGAAAGGTCCGCTCCAAGTGCCACCCTGCGGTGTGTTGTCAACGATCATGAATGGTGCCGTTCCCGGACAAGCGGCTTCATCGAAACCTGCATCCATGCTATCCACAAGTAGGAAGACCGTGGCTTCGCAGCCTCCGGGAATGCCGTAGGTCAACACGTGGTTCCCGGGGCCTGCGGTATCCGGGTCGAAGGTCCCGGACAAGCTGTCCAAAATACCCGGTCCGCTCCACCAGCCACCAGGTGGCGTGGCCGAAAGATCGAAGGCATCAAGCGACTGACATACGCTGGCTGGCGCTCCGTTGATCTGTGGGTCGAGCACCACGATCGTTCGACTATGCGTAGCCTGCGCCCCTGTTCCGTTCTCGGACACCAAAACGGTATATGTGGTCGTAGTAGTCGGACAAACGCTGACCGGACCTTCAATAGGAGCTAGTCCATTGTCCCAGCTGTAGGAGTAGCTCAAGCAGCCATTCACATCCGCGGTCAAGTTCGTGCATGTGCCGGCGCAGATCGTATCATTCGTGGCAAGCACTTCCACTGCAATAGGGCATGAAATGACTTGTGTGTTCGCGGTCAATGCGAAGAACCAAAGTGAATCGCACCGATCTCGCAATCCGATCCGAAACGAAACGGTGTACGGACAATTCCGGTCGAAGGTGGGAGCTACGCCCAAGCGCATGGTTGAGGTTTCTCCGCCTACGCAAGCTAGTGGTGAGGCCGTGGTGACGTTGGGTGCGCCCTCTCCGATAATGGTGAATGCGGCGGATGAAATGGAATCACATGGGATCGGGTAGCTGAACTGCACACCAACGATCCCACTGTTGCATCCGGGTGCCGTAGGTATGGACATCACCGGAGGTACAGGTGGGTCAACAACACTGGTCCATTGCGCTTCAAAACCGCAGTAAGCCACTGTGGGGTCGCTCACGAAATGCACGGTCAAAATGCCACTGGTGGCAGTGATCGGTGGTGGAGCCGTGGTGCCAGAATACGCAGGGCCGATCTGCGGGGAGTTGATCGACGGGCCGTTGTGGAACGTGAGAAAGTCGTAGCCCTGCTCCAAACAAAAGGTGGGTTGAAAGACCAAGGTGACTTGTGAACCCGCATCGATGGTGAACACGTAATCTTCGTTGTTCCCATAGATCAATTCGCCGGGACCTTCTTCACTATCCAGCAGGATCCCTTTGCAGATCGTTACCACGGTATCGCTCATGTTGAATTCCTGCAACACTTGCGCATGCGCAACTGTGGTCAATGCGACCACGGAAGCGAGTGCGATGTTGCGGATCATCTTCATCGCGATGGTCAAAGACTGTCTTGCGGAAGAATGGTGATCATGGTTGTGACGATCTCGTTGCTCCGGTTGCCGGCGCGATCCACCACGTGGAAGGAATAGGTCATTTGCTCTTCGGTTCCGTTGCCCAAAAGGAACAAAGGCGAAAGCTGCACTTCGAGTTCTCCCCGAATGACCAATTCGGTGTCCGGTGGCGAAAGAGGAATGATGTGATAGCCATCGGCGGTCTTCAATCGGCTATCCTTCACCCACAACGAATGATCGTCGGGGTCGGTCTGACCAAGGTCCCCATCACCATCCTCGTACTTGAAGCGTAGTACAATGGGTTGCTCAAATTCGATCACGGTTGAAGGACCTACCGAGATCAGTTCGATGGATGGCTCGCGTGGCATGATATCCACCACTTCCTTCTTGCATGCAACAAGAACACCGATCACCGAAAGCAAGAGTGCGATCTGTTTCATGATGTGATCCGTAGTGTGAAGTAGTTCAACATCGGTGCGGTGGTGCCATCGTTGGGGATCTCCGTTGGATCAGTGTGCGCACCATCGTCCACATAAACGCGCACGAAGAGCATAGTGCCAACGGGGTACGTGCCAAGTGGCAATTGTACCTTGTGCGTAAACGTTGTGGGGGTGTTGCCGAAGTCGGGGCCGGACAATGTGCTCGTAGTGCTCAACGCTAGTTCGGGGACGGTCTCGAAACTGCTTGTTGTTGCCACTTTCGCCATGTTGTAGGTGAGGGCACTGCTCGCGGTCTCATCATCTGTAAAGGAGAACCAGAGGTCGATGGCGGAACCGGAAACCTCGATCGGTTGCACCCCTTCTCCATTTCCGCGCGTGAACGGGTTGCTCGTTGTACCCGGTGCAAACGCAAGCACACCGGTCACTTGCGGTTCAAGGTTGCCGAGCGTTGGTGGGTTGCCGAACATGTCCTTCGCCCCCGTCGCGATCCAGTTGTTGATCACCGCACGATAGGCATCCCGGTTCGCAGGCCAGTCGGAATTGTCGGTCAGGTCCAGCGGCATTATCCCCGAGGTGTTCGGCACGAAGACGGTCAATCGTTCATGCAGGAACGATGCACTCACATCGCCCGGCACCACCCGGTAGGTGAATGTTCCTTGCGGTGTATTGGCGATGGTCGGGTGAAAGACCAACGAATTGTACGCGCTGCCAATGGATCGGAATTCCGGCTCGAAGGTTCCGTCATGGCAGCCGCTAAGGGCGCAACTGGGCCGTAGGATCCTTTGATGGATCCACGCAAAGTTGTCCTGCGGAATGCTCTCCACGGATGGGTTCGATGAACGACGTTCCAGTTCGTCATACGGATTGGGCGCGTCCTTCTTGCATGCTGCCATGGCAAGGACGATGAGTGCTATGATGATCCACGTGTAACGCATGATCAGATCCGATCGAACAAGGATTGTGTTCCGGGTTCAAGGAAGCCCGCGCTCATGACTTCATTCTTCACACCAAGGATCTCTGCGATCGTGGGTACCACATCGGTCACAATGCCCACTTGGTTGTCTTCACTTCCGATGCTGAGGTTCGATGGAACATTCGCCCCGGCCATCATACCGAAAACGCGCAATGAGTTGCTGTCGCTGTGATCGAAGGAGTACCAATCATTTTGATCACGGATCGCATTGGGTGTCGAATTGCGACCACACTCCGGTATGGCGATGATCACCGTGTTGCCAGCCATCTCAGGGATGTGGTTTTGGATGTGGTCCCACATATGGGCCACTGCATGATCGGCCCGATGGAGTGCAGCGAGGTATCCAGTGAAGCTGCTGTGACATCCGTCCACTCCGCTCATGTTCACTACGGTCAGCGCAGGTTTGAACCATTTCATCACCTCACACGCATATCCAACAGTCGTGAGGTCGCCACTGTCCTGGACCGGTGGATGTGCTATGGTGCCGTTGTGCGTTTTGGTGAACATTTCCGACATGAACGCCTTGATATCCTGCTTTTCTTCCGGCGTGTTCCCTATGCTCGTGGGTACGGATCCCAAGTGCTCGAAACTGTTGTCGAGGAAGGATTTCATTTCGTAGATCGGTGCCAGCTGGTCTTGCGGGTGATACACCTTGGCATCGGAGAGGTACTGATCTCCTGCAGGACCGAACGTGACGTTCGGAGCGAAGAAGTTTGCGCCGTATTGAGCACCATAGTTCGGATGGATGCTGTAGTTCAGCAAGGGCACGCTGTTGCCGAGGGAGTTGCCAACGAACCAGGTTTTGCTCGCCGGTATTCCTCCATGACGACGGAGGTATTCGAATATCGTGGGGTTCAATGGCTTCTGCTGAAGACCTTGCGTGGCGGCCGTATTGCCTTGCAACAAAGAGTTCAATCCTCCATAGTGACCGGCGCTAACTGCACGCATTTCACGGAAGAGCGTTCCTTGTTGTTGGAGGGTCTGGCCAAGGATGGGTTGAATGGGACTGATGCCGCCTAGCCCTGTACCATAAACGATCTTCTGCGGCGGCGGGGCACCGTCCAACATGTTGTACATGATGTTGCCTTCCGTGGGATCGCTTTGGCTATCGCCGAGGTAGCGCTGCAATACGCTCTCTTGTTGACGAACACCACCGGCGAACAATACGAAGACGACATGCTCCGCGAGTTGTGCCCCGGATGCTGCGAACAATCGACCGCTGGGTAGGATGTAGGGTGCTGCGAACAACCCTGCCGCCGCGGCACCCGTGCGTTTGATGAAATTTCTGCGGTCCATTTTGGGTCTGGGGTCAATAGAATAAATACTCCTCGCTCAACGCGAAAGAGAAGTAGATGAGCTCGGGTGTCACATTCGGATCCGCAGTGATCTTGTTGCGGAACCAGGTCTTTTCAGCTTCGGTGGGGTTACGCACCAGGAACCGGTTGTACGTAGCAACGACGAAAGCGTTCACATCTGCATTCATTTCAGCGGTTGTCGGGATCTGCACGCCGGGCTTGTTCATGAAGTTGCTGATGATCACTTCGCGCGCCAACTGCTTGTCCCCGATGCTCTGGATGCACTGATCTATTTTGTAGAGATCATTCGGCGAAAGCGCCGTTTGGAAGAGGTTCGCGTGAAGGATCGCAGCGTACTCCTGATTGGATTTTTCGCGGTCCTTGTCACCATCGTGCAAGTCCAGATCGACCGGATCAAGCTCATAGAGGAACAGGTCCTTTTTGCAACCCGTGGCCAACAATGTGACCACAAGCAATATTGCCGTTGAACGATGTATGGAAAATGTGTTGCGTTGCATGACGTTCTGTTCAATTGACGGTGTTCCCCAGACCGGCATATTCATCACCGATCAGGATGGAGCGTTGCAGGCGTTGGAAGTCGTGGTCACTTTGGTAGGCTGCAGAGGCTTGGTATGTTTCGTATGTGGAAGGCTCCCGACCGAGGAAGGACTTGTAGCAGAACCTCACCAACCC
>Ga0154020_10003325_pt1 | contig 19377 bp, 15 predicted proteins | sample Klosneuvirus_201_FD_109709 | JGI IMG/M metagenome (GOLD analysis project Ga0154020, IMG submission 109709) | Active sludge microbial communities from wastewater, Klosterneuburg, Austria - Klosneuvirus_20160825_MG | ecosystem: Engineered > WWTP > Aerobic digester > Activated sludge | place... | reverse complement strand
TCGGACAAGGAATGAATGAATTCAAAAAAGGTATGCGCGAAGGCGCAACGGATTCAAAGGACGAAGAAAAAAATTCCAAGGACGATAAGAACTAGCCCATGCTGATCGATGGGTTTCAACGGGTACACGATTATCTGCGCATATCATTGACAGATAATTGTAATCTGCGTTGTAATTATTGCATGCCTCTTGATAAAAACGATTTCACAGCTCCAGCAAAATTAATGCAGGCAGATGAGGTATATACTATCGCAAAATTATTTACGGAACTTGGAATAAAAAAAATCAGGCTCACAGGAGGTGAACCCCTGATTCGGAAGGATGCAGATGAAATTATCAAAAGACTTTCTTCTTTGCCGGTGGAACTCACGCTGAGCAGCAATGGGATTTTGGCAGATAAATTTATAGATACCTTTCAGCAAGCAGGTATTCGATCACTAAACATTAGTCTGGATACTCTCTACGCAGAAAAATTCGAGCGAATTACTCATCGAAACTACTTCAATAGGGTTCATTCGAATATCCATCTTCTCATGAAGGAAAATTTCCATGTTAAGGTGAATGTTGTTGTAATGAGAGGAGTTAATGAAAATGAAATTATCGACTTTGTAAAGTGGACGCGTGAGTTTCCATTGCATGTGAGATTTATTGAATTCATGCCTTTCAGCGGAAATAAATGGAACACAAAGGAGGTTTTCACCCATCAGGAAATATTGGATTTGCTAAACACTCAGTTTGATTTTATTAAATTGAAAGATGGCTTGCATGACACAACAAAAAAATTCAAAGTCATAGGGCATGAAGGAACCTTTGCTCTGATTAGTACGATGACCGAACCATTTTGTTCAGGGTGCAACAGACTACGGCTGACAGCGGACGGGAAAATGAAAAATTGTTTGTTTTCAAAAGGGGAAACAGATTTATTATCGGCATTAAGAAGTGGTGAGGATATCGTTCCACTTATTTTGAAGACGGTCCTTGCCAAGAAAGCTGAGCGCGGGGGACAGTTTATGGAATTAAATAGCATCAAGGATCCGGCTCTAATCGATAACCGAAGTATGGTTGCAATTGGCGGTTGATATGAACAGAGAAACAGAACTACTCAAATTGAAAAACCCCCTCAGTGGAAAAATTGAGGAGGGTATGAATATGGTTTCTGTCGACAAAGCATACTCTTTAATACAAGCCCATTGTCATTCTTTGGAATCAGTTAATATTCCACTTGAAGATTCATTAGGATTTGTACTTTCTGAAAATATTTATTCTCCGCTGAGTTTACCTCCCTTCCCTCAATCCGCAATGGATGGATATGCCATGCGCTTTTCGGAGCTACGAAGTCATGATTCAATGGATGTCATTGGGGAAATTGCAGCCGGAAATACCTGGAAGCATCCACTCAAACCCGGCACTGCAGTGCGCATTTTTACCGGTGCACGGGTTCCTGATGATGCCGATATAGTCGTAGAACAGGAAAGGGTTGATAGTAAGGATAAGAGAATATTTATTCAAAAAGAAGGACTTGCTCAGGGAGCCAACATTAGGAAAAAAGCTTCACAGATTGCCGAAGGTGAGTTGGCCATGGAAAAGGGCGAAGCTATAGGACCTGCGGCAATTGGTTTTCTGGCAGCCATGGGAATAAGTTCTGTGTCTGTTTTTTATAAACCGGAAGTGGCCATCGTCGTATCTGGAGATGAATTGCAACTAGCAGGTTCAGATTTAAATGATGGAAATATTTACGAATCAAATTCACTCATGCTCCGAGCTGCTTTGGAACAGACCGGATTTAAGGTGTCGTACCTGAGCCTGGTGAAGGATGATGATTCGGAAATTGAAAATGTATTCCAAAAATATATTGATAAAGTTGACGCCTTAATATTAACAGGTGGAATCTCTGTTGGGGATTACGATCTGATCAGAAAAAAACTTGAGTCGGATCAAATCCAAAAGATTTTTTATAAGGTTAAGCAAAAGCCGGGAAAACCTTTGTGGTTCGGACTTTCAGGGAAGACAAGAATTTTTGCCTTGCCCGGAAACCCGGCTGCCGTTTTAACCTGTTATTACCAATATGTATTTCCGGCACTCAAGAAAATGTCTGGAAGTTCTGAGCTTTCTCTCCCTTCCGGAGAAATTCCATTGATACATGATTACTCTAAAAAGATTGGCTTAGCTCATTTTTTGAAGGCTTTTAAAAATGATGCAGGGGTCAGAATATTGGATGGACAAGAATCTTTCAAATTGCAATCATATTCCAAAGCAAATTGCATTGTGTATATTCCGGAGGATAAATTAAATATCGTTGAGGGGGAAAAAGTCAAAGTATATTTCTTGCCCATAATTCATTAAGCAGGTACTTTTTATGGCAGATCAGTATTGGTTTATTTTATATCCGGCTTTGTTCATCGTCGCTTTCATGTACTCCTCTGTAGGGCATGGTGGCGCCAGTGGTTATCTGGCTCTCATGGCAATATTTAGCTTTCAGCAAGCTGATATGAAGGCAACGGCTTTAGTGTTGAATATAGTTGTTTCGCTGGTGGCATTTATTCAGTTTTATCGAGCCGGATATTTTAGGTGGAATCTTTTCTTTCCATTTGCAATCATCTCAATACCCGCCGCTTTTATCGGAGGAATGATGTCAGTTGAACCATTGCTATACAAAAGGATATTAGGTTGTTTGCTGTTATTTCCGGTTGCCAGATTGTTCGGAGTATTTGGGAAGGATTCAGGAGACATAAAAGAAGCAAACCTGGCTGGATCATTATTCATCGGTGCAGTAATTGGATTTCTCTCGGGTCTCATCGGAATAGGAGGAGGGATAATTCTTAGCCCTGTAATACTGCTTTTACACTGGGGAAAAATGAAAGAGACGGCTGCTGTTTCAGCATTGTTTATCTTTGTAAATTCCCTCGCAGGATTGAGCGGACAATTATCATCAGGAATAAATTTTGATCCGTCCATGTATGGAATGCTTGCTATTGCCCTCTCCGGTGGAATTTTAGGTTCTTACTACGGTGTACACAGATTTAATACCTTGCTTCTCCGCCGACTCTTGGCATTTGTACTATTAATCGCATCTGTAAAACTCTTAAGCTTATGAGTATTGAAGTAACGAAGGTTTCAGGAGCAATACTTGCCGGTGGCAAAAGCACAAGAATGAATCTCCCTAAAGGACTGATTCAGATTGATGGAAAGACTTTAATCAGCAGTATCGCTTCGGTATTGCAAACAGTGGTAGGTGACATCATGCTCATAGCCAATGATCCGGTTTATGATCAATGTCAATTTGCTTTGTTGAATGACATTATCACCGACAAGGGACCGGCTTCAGGGATACATAGTGCTTTAACGCATGCAGTAAATGAAAAAGTTTTAATTGTGAGCTGTGATGTTCCATTTGTATCAACGGAATTATTTCAATTCTTATTGGATCGTGCAGTAAAAAAGAAAATAGTCGTTCCGGTTCACTCAGGTAAGATGGAACCTTTGATAGGTGTATATTCAAAATCAATTCTTAAGGATCTTGAGAAATGTATAAATGGAGGAGAATATAAAATGCACGATTTGCTGAAATCACTCGATGCTGAATTTGTTCAAATCCCGGGAGATTTATTTTCTGAAAAGTTGTTTACTAATATTAACACACCGGAAGACTTGAGAAAAGCTTTCCCTCAATACGGCTCCTTATGATTATCAAAGTCTTTGGACGCCTTGCTGAGATTTGTAAAAACGATCTTATTGAGATTGAATCTGCTGATTCAATTGAATCAGTAAAAGATCAAATTGAGAGTAAGTTTCCGGAATTAAAGAATCAAAAATACCTTGTGGCTATCGATAGACAGATCGCAGGATCTGATGCTTCTTTGAAACATGATTCGGAAATAGCTTTGATGCCACCATATTCAGGAGGATAATATGTTTAACGCGGAAGAGAAGGAAAGATATTCAAGACAGATTTTACTTGATTCATTCGGTGAGGAAGGACAGTTAAAATTGAATAAGGCATCTGTGCTCGTAATCGGTGCAGGTGGTTTAGGCTGCCCTGCTTTGACTTATTTAGCCGCTGCCGGCATTGGACACATTGGCATAATGGATCATGATATAGTGGAGCTTTCAAACCTTCACAGGCAGACTTTGTATTCAACATCTGATATCGGGAAGAAGAAAGTAACTGTAGCTGCTGAAAAATTGCTTAGCATAAACCCTGACCTGAAGATTTCAACGTTTGATTTTTTACTCGATCCTGCAAATGCATTGGAAATCATCCGGGACTACGATATCGTTATCGATGGCACCGATAATTTACCTGCCCGCTATATTATCAATGATGCTTGTGCATTATTGTGCAAAGCTTGGGTATATGGAAGTGTTTATAAGTTTGAAGGACAGGTTGCACTGTTCAATTTTGTTTTGAGCAATGGTGCACGAAGCGCAGACTATAGGTCGCTTTTTCCGGAACCGCCTCCGGCATCTTCAGTGGCCAGTTGTAATGAAAGCGGGGTAATAGGAGTGGTGCCTGCATTAATCGGAATATTGCAGGCGACAGAGTGTATTAAGTACCTGAGTATTCAAAGTAGTGAGAATACAGGAAAACTATTCTGTTATAATGCACTTAGCTTGAGTTTTGAGAATTTCGAAATTTCAAGAAATGCTGTTGCAGACGCGAACAGGCCGAATTCTTTTGAAGCATTTCGGAAAATGAATTATGAAGAATATTGCATCGGGAAAGCAGATGCTCGCTATGAAATTGAACCTCAGGAATTGATAAGCTTGCTGGTAGATCAAGAGCTGGAAATTTTCGATATAAGAGAGAGTGATGAACTTTCTCCCTTAAAAGGGATTGACGCAAAACATCTTCCGTATAGTTCACTTGATATTTTGCAATTCGATCATAAAGAAGGGAGACCCTTGGTTTTCATATGTCAGCGAGGAATCCGGAGCAAAAAATTGATCGATAAATTAAGAGCAAAAAATATAAAGGGCGTATTTTACAGCCTGAAACAAGGTGCAGAAGGATGGACTATAATGAAACAAGAGCATAACATCGAGCAAGAAATAAGATAAGCGATGACCAAGTTTAATTTCCTTATTCATACTTACAAAGAAATTCGTGCATTCACGGCAACCACCTTCGGAAATTCTGTTCTTCTCTGATATCAAGGAGTATTTAAATTCTGCTAGCCAAAGAAATCTGAATAAATAAAATGTCAAGTTCAAAAAAGAGTGTTTTTATCAATGGTCCGGTTAGTCCTGAATTTATTTCGAATTCTATCGCAAAGCACAGCCTGAAGAAGTCGATCGGTGCTCATAGCATATTTTTAGGTCAGGTGAGGGAGGATATAATTAATGAAAAGAAAGTAATTTCCATTCATTACACAGCATACGAAGAAATGGCAGCAGAGAAATTTCATGAAATACGGGAATCAGCCTTTGAAAAATATCAATTAACCTGCATGCATATTTATCATAGTCTTGGCAATGTGAATGCCGGAGAAATTTGCTTATTTGTATTCACTTCTGCTCCTCACAGAAAAGATGCCATTGATGCCTGCGAAGAAATAGTGGAAAAAATAAAAGCCCAGATTCCTGTCTGGGGAAAAGAAATTCTGGAAGATGATTCAGTAGTTTGGAAAAAGGATAATCAAGAAATAAGCTCTCTGTAAATGGTTGATATTACGCATAAGAATTCCACCTTAAGAAAAGCAATTGCTCAGGCTCTTGTTCAATTAGCTAACCCCCTGGCTGCTGAAGCGATAATCAAGAATACTGTCCCAAAAGGGAATGTATTTGAGATGTCTAAGACCGCCGGTTTATTTGCCGTCAAACGAACCAGCGATGTGATCCCGGATTGTCATCCTTTGCCTGTAGAATATTCAAAAATCTGGTTTGATCAGGATGGACTTACAATCAAAATATTTGTGGAGGTTCATACAATATATAAGACAGGAGTAGAAGTGGAAGCAATGCATGGAGCTTCCGTTGTCGCATTGACAATCTATGATATGCTCAAACCTATTGATAAGGACATTGAAATTAAATCAATCAAACTTTTGGAAAAATCAGGAGGTAAGTCGGATTCTTCCTCGCTCAGAAATCTGGGATTAAAAACAGGGGTGATAGTTTGCTCCGATAGTATTTCAGCAGGGAAAAAAGAGGACAAGGCGGGCCTGGCTATTATCTCAAAACTCGAATCATGTAGTATTAAGGTGGAAAATTATTCGATCATTCCCGATGAAGAAAAAGTAATACAGCAAAAACTGGACGAACTACTAACAGAAGATTATGAAATGATCATCTTTACCGGAGGAACCGGATTGTCTGTCCGCGATGTCACTCCGGAAGCCTTAAGGCCACGTTTTGATTATGAAATTCCCGGCATCATGGAAGCTGCGCGTTCCTATGGCCAGAGCAGGACACCATATGCCATGTTATCCAGGGGAATAGCCGGAATGATTGGCAACTGTCTCATACTGACCCTGCCCGGCTCTACAAACGGAGCTGTCGAATCTATGGATGCCTTGTTTCCACAAATTCTGCACATATTTGAAGTAAGGAGAGAAATCGCCTCACATAAATCCAGAGAATAATTCTGGTCAATTTATACCCAATTCTCTTTGGAAAAAATATTTAAGTTAATAAGTGTTAGTATGAGATGATTCCTAGATTTTCCCATCTACACTTAAAAAATAAAATGCATTTTTGTCCTTCCTATAAATAAATCTTACCCATGAAAAGAATTCTACTATTAATCACCGTACTAATTTTTGGTTCGCAATCATTCGCTCAGAAAAAATCCGGCGCTTCGACTACAAGTAAAGATCAATTCGAGTCTTCAACTTTTGATGGATTAAATTTTCGGCTGCTAGGTCCGGCTGCTACTTCCGGACGAATTGTAGATTTTGCAGTCAATCCTAAAAACACGAAGGAATATTACGTGGCTGCCGCTGCAGGCGGAGTATGGAAAACCAGCAATGGTGGTATAACTTACGAACCGATTTTTGATAATGAAGGTTCATATTCCATTGGATGTATAACTATCGACCCGACAAATTCAAATGTTGTTTGGGTAGGAAGTGGTGAAAACAACAATCAACGAAGCGCTTCATATGGAGATGGTTTATACAAATCTGAAGACGGTGGAAAATCCTGGACTAATGTTGGCCTGAAAAACTCTGAACACATTGGGATGATCACTGTTGACCCTATGAACCCGAACACTGTGTATGTAGCAGCCTATGGCCCATTGTGGAGTTCAGGTGGAGATCGAGGTATCTATAAAACTACTGACGGAGGAAAAACGTGGAAAGCAATTCTTACAGTCAGTGAGAACACCGGGTTCAATGAAATACACATGGATCCAAGAAATAATAAAGTTCTATATGCTACAGCGCATCAGAGACGCAGACAGGTATTCACCTATATCAACGGTGGACCGGAATCGGCAATTTATAAAAGCACAGACGGTGGAGAAAGCTGGAATAAACTCAGCAATGGCTTGCCTAAAGTTGATATGGGTCGCATCGGAATGGCAATCTCACCGGTGAATCCGGATTATCTCTTTGCAATCATAGAAGCTGCAGATAAGAAGGGCGGAGTATTTCGTTCCACTGATCGTGGTGCCAGTTGGGAGAAGCAAAGCGACAATACAAGCAGCGGAAATTATTACCAGGAGATTTTTTGTGATCCTGTAGATATTAATAAAATATTTTATATGGATTTTTGGGTAATGCTCTCTAAAGATGGCGGAAAATCATTCGATAAAATTGGTGAGATGTATAAGCACGTCGATAATCATTGCCTATGGATTGATCCTTCTGACACTGATCATTTGCTCGTTGGATGCGATGGAGGTATATATGAAACGCGCGACTTTGGTGCTAACTGGCAATTCAAAGCAAACCTGCCTGTCACTCAGTTCTATAAAGTTTCGGTCGACAATGCTCTTCCATTTTATCATGTTTACGGTGGAACTCAGGATAACATGAGCTTGTCCGGCCCTTCCAGAACCATTAGTGCAAATGGCATCACAAATTCTGATTGGATTATTACACTCGAAGGAGATGGTTTTGAATCGGTGAACGATCCCACTGATCCTAACATTGCATATGTACAAGCACAGTATGGAGTGCTTGCCCGTTTTGACAGGAAAAGTTCCGAGGTGATTGATATCAAACCGGTAGAATTGGAAGGAGAACCTGCATTGCGTTGGAACTGGGATTCGCCACTTTTGCTTTCACATCATAAGCCAACCAGATTATATTTTGGCGCCAATCGTTTGTTCCGCAGTGATGATAGAGGTAATAGCTGGACTGCCATAAGCGGTGATTTATCTCGGCAAATTGATAGAAATAAACTGCCGGTCATGGGAAAAGTATGGAGCATGGATGCTGTTTCGAAAAATGCCTCCACAGACATTTACGGGAATCTGGTGAGCATCGCTGAATCAAAATTTGATGAAAATAATTTAGTCGTAGGAACTGATGACGGATTAATTCAAGTCACGAGAGACGGTGGAAAAAATTGGACTAAAATTGATAATATTCCCGGAGTCCCAAACCGGACTTATGTGAATCAAATCATTGCATCAAGTCATGACGCCAATACCTTTTATGTTGCTTTCAATCATCACCGCTATGGAGATTTCAAGCCCTATTTATTTAAAAGCACGGATGGTGGAATGTCATGGAAGCCAATTCAAAGCAATCTTCCTGCACGAGGAAGTGTGTATTGTATTGCTGAAGATGGGGTAAATAAAAATCTGATTTTTACCGGAACTGAATTCGGAGTATTCTTCACCATCGATGGCGGAGCAAATTGGACACAACTAAAAGGTGGCCTTCCGATAATTGCGGTACGAGATATGGCTATTCAAACCCGGGAAAACGATCTTGTGCTGGGAACTTTTGGAAGAGGAATTTATATTTTGGATGATTATACACCCTTACGCAATTTGAAGAAAGAAGACCTTCAAAAAGCTGCATTAATTTCTCCGATAAAGGATTCATGGATGTTTGTTGAAGGAAGACCTTGGGGCTCTCCTTTGAAAGGATTTCAGGGAGAAAGTTTTTTTTCAATGCCAAACCCAAAAGTTGGAGCCGTGTTTACTTTTTATTTAAAGGATGAAATCAAGACGATTAAAGACAAACGGAAAGAAAGAGAGAAAGAACTCATTAAAAAAGGACTGCCTGTTCCGTATCCGTCAAAGGATTCCATTATGATTGAAGATCAACAAGCAAAGCCCTATATTCTCTTTACAATTAAAGATGAATCTGGCAATGTTGTCCGCAATATTAAACAGGATGCAAAAAAAGGAATGCAAAGACTTGTATGGGATTTTCGCTATGCATCTTCCGGACCTGTGACATTCGCCGTTCCTGATCCGTCTAATCCTTATGATGTAGCGGAGAATGGGTACCTGGCGCTTCCCGGTAAGTACTCCGTTAGTATGAGTAAATTTGAAAATGGAAATATAACTCAGTTGGTTGCACCGATTTCTTTTGAGGTGAAAGGCCTCAATGCTGCCACTTTGCCTGCTACAGATAAAAAAGCCTTAGATGCATTTGCTAAGAAAGTTGCAGAACTGCGCAGAGCCACAGCAGGAGCGGATGATTATCGAAGTGATGCAGTGAATAGGATCAAGTACATGAAAACTGCTCTGATTGATGCACCGGCGGATCTAAGGGAATTGTCAGATAAATTACTGAAAATTGAATCCAGATTGGCTGATGTAAATATTCAGATGAACGGAAATGCCAGTCTTGCCAAACGAGAATTTGAAACACTCCCATCAATAAATTCAAGAATTGGAAACATCCAATTTTCTATTTGGAACGCAACAGCTGCACCTACGCTAACAGCTACTCAGAGTTTAGAAACAGCAGGCAAGCAATTTTCAACTGTTTTGGCCGAACTTACTAAAATCGATGCTGAACTAACTTCCATTGAGCAGAATCTCGAACAACACCAGGTTCCACATACTCCGGGAAGATTACCTGTCTGGAAGAAATAGAATTATTGTCAAATCATTTGATTGCAAGGGCTCTTCACCAGTATGAAGGGCCCTTTTTTTATTTACCAGCCGGATAATATATAGAAATCAACCGGGAGATTGAGTCTTGCTATCGTCTTTCATACTCTTGCCAGAAGTTCAGAGATAAAATTTAATTATAATTCTATTACTAATAATGCTGTCAAATCCTTAATACGCATAAATTATAGTTCAGGGAATTTCCTTTCACCAAATTATTCACCCCATCTAATTCTTATTTCCTGAAGTTTTATATCAATTTTTAGCTTTATTATTTATCTCAGATTAATTCACCCACAAAATTTGACCTTTGTCAAAAAGGGGCTTGCAGGCTGGAATTAAACTATTAACTTCATACTGGATTTAACCAGATTCAGATCATGAAGATAATCTACTCACTCAGTTTCATTCTTTTTGTTTTTTCGTCGTCGGTCTGTGCTCAGCGTTTTGCAGATGTCGCACTCTCCGGAGGAGTTACAAATTATATCGGTGATTTGGGAAATGAAAAGAACTTTCCATTGAGTTCTGCTAATTTCGGGTCTTCAATAACTTTAAGAAATTTTTTAAATAATCCACGTCGCTCCGGAACCTATCAAAGGGCCTTTGATATGCAGGTGCGTTTTAGCTGGCATCGATTGCAATATGACGAAACTAACTCCATCGGCGGAAAGCAAGGTGATGAGCTTCGCAATTATCTTCGTGGTATCGGATTCAGGAATGATTTATTCGGAACAGAAATAGGATTAACGTATAATTTTCTGCTCAATAAAAGAGCCCCATTAACAAAGCCTAAATTCCTCGGATTTATTTCAGTGGGAGTGGGGGCTTTCTACGGAGAACCTAAAGCTGATCTTTTCCGTGGAGATGTCGCTGTGGAAAACCGATACTATTTCTGGGATGATGGCACTGTTCGTGACCGGCCGGACAATGAAAAACACATAGGAGAGGAAGTTAAAAGGGATGGTGTTTATGAAACTAAGCTCCGTAACTGGAATACGGAAGGACAAGGTTATAGCAGAGAAATTCACAAAACTAAACCTTATGAAAACTGCAACATCGGAATTCCGATAGGTATGGGTGTTCGTTACATGTATAATAAGCTATTGACATTATCCATAGAGTTTAATTATTATTATTTCTTTACAGACTACCTTGATGATGTCAGTGGACGTTATGCAACCTATGAAGAGCTTGCTGCATCATTTCCGGATTTGAATCAGTTTATTCTTTCAAAATATATCTCTGATCCAAGTGGCAGAGGAACGAATGGGTATATAGGAACAGCAACGAGTCCAAGAGGAAATCCAAGCCTGAGTGATGCTTTTACTTATTTAAGTTTTGAAGCTTCATATAAAATCAGGTGGAAGAAAAAAAGCGTTTATGGACAGCGATGAAAATTTAACATGAAAGCACCTCTGTTCAATAAGAAAGGCGCCTAAGGCGCCTTTCTATTTTTAAATACTTTGTTGAATTCTATTTTGTTTGATTTATTTGATCTAAAAGCTTCATCAACTCATCCAACTTCGGACTTAAAATGATTTCCGTGCGCCTGTTCTTCTTGCGGGCATCAGCTGTGTTTGCTGTATCAATCGGTTGATAAGGTCCTCGTCCCGCTGCAGTAAGTCTTGATGGCTCTATCTCTGATCCGGAAAGGATTATTTTTACTACTGAAGTCGCTCGTAGTACACTTAACTCCCAGTTATCACGAGCCCCGCTTGGAAGAGTACCTGAAATAGGAACATTGTCCGTATGCCCTTCAACCAGTATATTGATGTCCTTGTTTTTCACGAGAACTTTGCTCAATTCTCGTAAAGCTTCTTCTCCCTTCTTTTCAATGGATGTGCTTCCGGAGGCAAAAAGTAAACGCTCCTCCATAGAAACATAAACACGTCCCTCACGCTGATTTACCGTCAGCCCATTTCCCTGGAAACCTAAGAGAGCATCACTTACAACTTTTCTTAATGCATTTACAGCGGAATCTCCTCTATTCAGAATGGATTGAAGTTCTCTCACCCTTGCATCTTTTTCATTCAATCCGGCCTGAAGTTCATTGACTTTCAACTCCCGATCAGCCAATGAAAGCGAATCTCTTTTTATTTTGTCTTCTTTCTTGATTAGATCTTCCTTTATTTGGATAAGCTGAGCTATCAGTCTTTTGGTTTCTTCAGTATTGCCTGCCAGCAGTTTTTCATTATTTGACAAAAGTTTATCATAGGATTTTGTCAATTCAGCATAAAGGCTGGTCAAGCGTCGATAAGACGTTCCTTGAGTTGTGGTGTCTAAGACAAGAGCTTTTACATTCTTTTCCAGTTCATCGACCTGTGAAGAAAGTTCTGTGCTTTTAATACCCAACTGCTCATTGTCGGAACGTAATTGTTTGTTCTCATCCTGACAGGCACCTTCCTTCTTCTTCATATCCTCAAATTGCCTTGCAGGGACACATGCATTAAAAATGACAATGATTGAGCAAAATGTAATGATTGAAGCTATTCTTATTGATTTATTGTTCATGGATACTTATTTTAGTGTTATTGAATCCTATTAATGGTCTAAAATTAGACATTCTTCCAATCCCTAATTCATGATTTGAACTCTGTTTTCAACAGGTGTATGGAAACATTTTTAAGCTGATATCGTTATTATATATGGCTTTCATTAAACACATTGGTTTATGCAATCACTAAATAAAAATTGGATCACAGAGAACCACATCGACTTTGAGTATAAGAAATATATCCTCTTGGCATACCTGCAACATGTGAGTGATAATTTCACAGAACAGAGACTCTACCCATACCTTGCTGATTTGATTGACCATTATCGTAATCTTCGTTCCATTAAGGATAATAAGCAGGTACTTTTCAATCAGTTTCCGGAACGATTGACGGGATCGGATACAGAGGAATTTCGACTCATCTATGAGAAAATGGTACAGGACGATAACCTGATGCAGGAAATTGAAAACATTTTGGATTATTCAATTCCGCAAATGGAAAACAGCCTGAACGAAGGGAAAAAGATTTATGATGTGATTGAAGATAAGCTTAAAATTATTCCGATTGGCGTCATTCCGCTGTTTAATGAAGACGGTTATATTTTTCTGAAGTCTGGTTCGTCAACGGATGCACATGTATACGAATACCACATAAGTTTTTTTGAAAACCCTATCGAAAAATTTCGAAGCATACAGGTAAATTTCATTGCCACCTACGAGAAAAATATCATGAATACCTACGAGGCCATTAAAAGCGACCTTGTCCGATTTAACAAGAATTTGCCAAACCCTGCAACCTACGCCATCGAAACCGATATGGCTATTCCTTTTGAAGAGACATTTTTGCCACTGGTGAAACGAGCGATTGTCAAGCGTATTGCAGGTAATGCCTGATTAAAAAACGTGATTCTTACTCGCTTTTCTTTGCAAAAATTAATGAAAGCACAAAGAAAGTTTTTACCAGCTGGTATCCGAACCAGCTCAAAAATTTATCAAGGATTCCGAATCGCTTTCTGAAATTTTCTTCGGTTACCAATCTACAGTCCTTTTCAATAATATAATTTAATTTCCGATTCACAATTCCGGAGAAGTCTGCATCATCTATATCCAGATTTAATTCAATATTACTGTATGTACTCAGGTTGTTCAAGTCATAAGATCCGATACTGACAAATTTCTCATCGCTGATGAGGACTTTTCCGTGAACGTTTGATGGCAGGTATTCATAAATTCTAATTTTATGCCTGAGAAGCCAGGAGTACAAATACCTTCTTGCGAGCTGTACAAGCTTCACATCAGAGGTGTCTGAAACCAGCACGCGGATATCAACTCCTCTCTCACTTGCCTGAGCAAGGATTCGTCTCATGCGTCCTCCCGGAAGAAAATAACCTCCTACAATGGTGAGAGTTTTTTGGCTGGAACTAATTACTTTTCTATAGGTCAAAGCAATTTCATTTTTCCTGTTGATATAGTCGTTCTGGCTCGCCTTTACCCTTACCATTTGGGTGTTTTGTGGGTTCGTTACAATGCCTTCCCTGAGTTTTTTAGGAAAGACCTTGAAGCTGGTTTTCATCCATTTTTTTCTACAAATCAATAACAGGCGTCGTGCAGCCTCTCCATTCACCTGGACTGCGAAATCAAGCCAGGCCGGAGATCCCGGTTGGCTCGTGTATTTATCACTGATATTAAAACCGCCAACCATCGCCACTTCACCGTCTGCCACTATGATTTTCTGGTGTAGCCGGCGTCCGATATGAAATGAACCACTAGAGTAAAATTTGCCAAAGCGACGAAACTTAATGCCTGCATCCAAGAGTTCCTTTCTCAAAGTGGCACTAAAATTCTGACTACCGTATGCATCTACCAAAATGTATATTTTTAATTCTTTTGATTTGGCTGCCTCTTTAAGAGCTTGTACAATTCTTAGTCCGGTTTGATCTGATTCGAAGATATAACTTTGAAGATGGATCTCCCGAAGTGCCCCTGATATGATAGCCTCCTGCCTCGATATGAACTCTTCTCCGGAATCGACGAGTGCAACTAAATTACGCTTTGAAAAGTTTTCGGATGAAGGCATGGTTGGAGGGCTCAATAATGTGTTAATTTCAGCTTTTTAATCCTGCATTGTAAAAGGCCCGGCATATAGTCAGGGTAATATCGGGTTTTGGGCTTATATTTTCTAAACTCCAAAGAAATTTGCAAACTTCGAAAAAATATTACCTTTGTTAAGCAAGCTTATTGACAATTATGGAAAATAACGATCAGCTGTTCATCCAATTGATGTACATTTTTCATTCCTCTGCGATGGTGGCCTTGGGTAAATTGAAAAACCCTGCTACCGACAAGATTGAACGTGATCTTGAGCAGGCCAAACAATCCATAGATATCCTGGAGATGTTAAAGGAAAAAACGAAGGGGAACTTGAGCCCTGAAATGGCCGGTGTACTGGATAAATTTTTAACCGAACTGAGGCTCAATTTTGTTGACGAAAAAAATAAGGACCTGATTGGTTCTTAATCGAAATGGCGGTTGCAGGGTTCATTTGGCAAGAACTCAGAGAAAAAATATTACTAATTAAAACTGATGTTGTGATTGATTTTAACCACTTTTACCTGAAGAATAGAGTTCAGCAATATTATTTCTTTCTTTGTCCTGATTTATTTTATTCCGATTTCAAGCCGCTACAATTCACAGTTTCTAATAATTAAATCATTACAATAATCTACCTATGGATTCCCAAGAAAACAATAAAAACGAGTACCAGGAACAGGGTCCGAAAAAGGGTATCGTAATCATTGTAATCACGATTTTGCTTGGAACGAATGCATTGTTGTTATGGCAGTTTTTTGACAAAAAAAATAGTCTTGATTTGGCTAATCAAACCATCGTTACTACAACAGCAGAAAAGGACGCTTTGCAAGCTCAATTGAATAAAGTAAAGGCTGAGTTTGAAAAAGCAAAATCGGAGAATTCTGTTATGCAGGAGGAATTAACCGAAAAAGATGAGGCTATTAAGGCAAAGGTTGCCGAGATACAAAGACTTATTTCCTTAGGAGGTCCGGCACAAATTGCACGCGCAAAGGCTGAGCTGGCAAAGCTTAATGAAATGAATCAGGTATATATCGCCCAAATCGATTCATTAAATGTGATCACCGCTCAGTTGCAGGCTCAGAACTTTGATCTGGCCTCTACACTTAACCAGGAAAAGTCTAAGAATGAAAATTTATCTGCGGAAAATGTTCGTCTTTCTTCGAAAGTAGCTGCAGGTTCTATTCTAAAGGCACAGAATATTATGACGGAGGGGCTCCGCTATAAATCAAATGGAAAAGAATTCCAGACTAATCGTGCCAAGCAGGTACAGAAGATCAGAACAAAATTCACGATTGCTGAAAATAAAGTTATTGATAAAGGCCAGATTGAAATTTATCTCCGTGTATTCGGTCCGGATGGAGTTGTGATGTCATCTAAACAGGAAACCTTTAACGCACAGGGTCAGGCTTTAATTTATACGGTTAAACAAATGGTTGACTATACCAACCGCGACATGCCTGTTGAAGTTTTCTGGGCGAAAGGAACAGAATTTGTAAAGGGAATTTACAAAGTAGAAATCTATCATAGTGGTTTCCTCATTGGTAACACACAGATTGATTTGAAATAAGTTCTGTAAAAAGAGGATTAATCTTTTTAGAAGAAGGCGCGCACCTGAACACCTCCTGTATGGATGGTTTTTGAATCCTTCAGCTTCCTTCCCTCATAGTTGAGACTCATCTGAACCGAATTACTTATATTCCTTTGAATAGAAAGGTTCCAGGTGATGTTCTTTCCATTCTTCAATCCATCAAGTAATTCATAGGATAAGTAACTTGAATCATCCGCATTGTATTTAATATTGATGAAGTTCACTTTTGCCAGCATACTTCCTGTGTTAACCGTTGTGTATTTCAGCTCAAGACTAAACTTGTCGCTCAACGCTTTTTCTCCGAGTACTCCGAGTGTGTTACGCTTGCTTAAGTACTTATAAGCAACTGTAGCTCTGAAGACATTTCCAGGCTGATAACTGAATTTTGGTTCTACGGATTCTGAAAGTATCCTGTAGTCACGGCTTGCTAAAAATTCTGAATTGCTTTTTTTATCTGATTGTTCCAGACTTACAGTCAGCAAATAACTTCGGTTAAGGTTCCATCGAAGATTGAGACCTTGTGAAGTGAGCACCCTTGTCTCAAAACCATTGCTGAGAATTGACTTATTTCTGTTTTGTTGAATACTCATATCAGCTCCATAAACCGGATTGGTCCGATTGAAATAAAAAGTGTTTCGAACGCTCGAATTAGCAGCAACGAGTAAACTGTCATCGATATTTCGGCTAAAGGGGTTAAGGGAAGAAAGCAGTGTTTCGTCCTTGGTTTTTTTATCAAGGCGAATGAGTAATTGATTGGAGAAGCGATGCAGAAATGGTTGCCTTCCCTGATAAGATGAAGTTGCACCTGCAGGACTTAGGGTAAGAATTTCAGAGAACTGATTGCTTCTTGTTGTAATAAATTCATTGGTGGGAATAGATACCCGAATGTATTCCGCCTGATCCGAAAAAGCGGCAATTGCAAATTCATCAAGATCCTTAACGCCATTATTATTATAATCACCCAGATAGCCATATACCCCTTGTCCGGCCGGCACTTGCAGGTAAAAATATTCCTGCTTTCTCTCCTGACCGGCACCTACTTCATAATACGTATTTGCCACAACAATACCTTTCCATAAACTCACACTATGATCAAGTCTGTTAAGGAGGTTTTTGGAAGCTTCTTGTGCCGTATAGAGTGTATCTGAAATGGTCAGTACACGATAGGTCGTAGTTGTGCGTAAAGTATGCTTTGGGTTCGAACTGAAATCTGTTCTCATGGATGTTTCATCCACCCTGGTTGAATTTTCAAAATTTCCTGAGTAGGGCACAAAGTCATATCGTTGCTTGAAACTGAGTGTTGCTTTTCTTTTTGCTGAGTCTGCTGTGGCGATATAACTTTCCCATTCCTGGAAAGCAAGACTGTTTGCAAAGAGGGAGTCGCTGCTTAGGTTGATGAACCTGTTTTGTTCAGCTGCTTCCCTGACGCCTAATACAACTCGCCATAAGGGTCTGGAAATTTCTGCACTATGGCGAAGAAAATTTGTCTTGCTTATTAGTCCTTTTGTATTCAAATAGCTGCCATCTGCATTAACTCTAAATTTGCTCAAAGTTAATTGTGTAGATACGATATTCATCAATCCTTTATAGTCCTCTCCCTTGAGGTATGTTTTGAGCTGGTAGGAGAATATGCCCAGGCTTGGCTTGCTCAGACTGGTTTGAACACTGCCCGCATATTCATCATTCTGAATCGTGCTTGTTCCCAAATTCCAATCTCGATCGAACTCGACTGTCCGATATCGTTCGATGGGCTTAAAATATTTTCCTGCATACTCACCAGCCAATACGCTGGATAATTTCCATCCTTTTAATGTGTCTTCACTCAGGTTTAATGTATTTGAATAGGCAAGGCGGGCAGCATAACCTACATCGTCTTTTTTGTCTTTTGAAGAGAACAGGTTTATGTCATTGTTGCTGACAGCAGTTTCAACACTGAGTTTGTTTTTTTTGTTAAACTTATAATCTGCTCCGAGAGTAAATAATTGTTGTCTCTTTGGTGTGACTATAATTGCGAAGGGAGTATAATTTCCCTGTCGGATACCACCTTGCTCGGCCACCCATTTGTACACTCTTCCGTTCGCAGAACTCAGGTCGAGAATATAATCTCCGTTTCCAAAACCAACTTCCGTAAATGAAATTTGCCATTTTGCAGAATCAGAATTAGTGGAGTATTGATAGTATGAATACAAAATACTGTTCGACACGGTATCCCTTTGAGCATACAAAACAAGATCAGGATTGAAGGCCACTGAGTCAGCTGTAGGGAAAAATGCATTTCCGATATCATCTCCAATATCGCTTAGGAAAGCTTTTCGTGTGCTGTCAAGATCAATTAACAAGGGTTGATTCTTTGCGTCCTGCTCTGAATAGAGGTTGAACTTCAGTTTGAGTTTTCTGCTTTCGTATTCCTGATTAAAGTAGAGTAGGGAGCGTGAATAATTTTTATCGGAATATTCAAATTCAACCACTACACGGGAATCTTTGGTGATCATTCTATGGGCAGTGAAACTTATTTCCGCTGAGTTGTAATCAATAATATAATCATTTTCGGCACCACGAACCAACAGGCGTCCGTCGATGTATACTTTCTCTGTTCCTGAAAGAATGATAATAAATGATTCTCCGTTGGATCCTTTCAAACGATAAGGTCCTTGATTCCCTTCTACAGTTGGAATCGTATTCTTGGCAAACTTTCCTTTTGAAACAGCGAAACTGACACCGCTTCTTAATTCTCTTTTTTGATTTGCAGTATCTTTTCCACTCACATCAAAAGAAGTGGTGAAATAGCCACCTTGAGCCTTCTTGTAAAAATTCATAAAGTAACTATCCGGTCTCCTTAACTCAAAGTCACCTGCGATGAGTTTACTACGTTCATCAGAAAGTTGGATAAAAACCTTGTCAAAATCCTGAAGCTGTTGTGTGTTTCCTTCGGGTTGTATAGGTATATTTTCATCTGTAATAGCCGCAAGGATTTCAACGTTCTCACTCAGCTTACCTGAGAGTTGCAAGTTGAGACTTGAGTTCACAAAGACATCCTGATTATTTCCAAAAGTTATTCCTCTCGAAATACTTCCCGATCTGTTAAGTCCGGGCATTTTAAATATTTCCGCTTGTGATTTTGTAGGATTGTACAGGAATGGATTTCTTGCCTCGCCTGTTGAAAGCAATCCTACATCTTTATGC
>Ga0154020_10003324_pt1 | contig 19377 bp, 17 predicted proteins | sample Klosneuvirus_201_FD_109709 | JGI IMG/M metagenome (GOLD analysis project Ga0154020, IMG submission 109709) | Active sludge microbial communities from wastewater, Klosterneuburg, Austria - Klosneuvirus_20160825_MG | ecosystem: Engineered > WWTP > Aerobic digester > Activated sludge | place... | reverse complement strand
TCCTCATAGGGTGGTTTTTCAAATCCTCCATTTGAAGGGTCGTTGTAGGCCCATCCTGTTACCGGAGATCTTTCCTGAGAGCAGGAAACCAAGACAACAGCCAGTACAAAGGCAAGGGATTTGGTGCTTTTTATGGCTTTTATTTTCATTTTCATGAGTTGATTAAGACTGTAACGGTGTATAGTGTAAAAGGTTACAAAAATAGTTAAAAAGATGGACAAGAAATAGTCCTGTACCGCTTTCTTTTGGATTTGCACTCAAATTGGATCTGAGCCGAAATCTCATGGGACCCAGCAGTGTTACCTGCTAATTTTGAGACAGTTACGTCATAACTGTAGCCAAATTTAAAATTATCGGTCTGTAAACCAACCAAAGCCATCACAGCGTCTGAATTACGGTACCATAAACCAGCTACAAACGCCCCTTTCTTATAATAAAGCCCGATATTAAGTTGGGTGAACTTTTGTTGTTGCTGGAAGAGAATGTTAGGGGAGAGGTAACTTTCATTGCCTTTTTCTAATGGGATAATGGCCCCACCGTGGGCAGTAATCTTAACCGGCAAGCGGGAGGTGCCGAGCATGCCCTCATCCGGTTGATTGATGTGATGGGCTGCAAAGCCTACAAAGTAATTTTTACTGTATCCAAGCATGCCGGCTGAAAAGTCAGCGGCCACTTTGGTGTTCTGAGGGATGGCTTCGTTTGTATTCCACACAAAACCCCTGCGCGGGTCAATCATGTCGCCAAAGTTCAAGGCGGCAACATCAAGGGATTTTTGGAGGTAAGTGGCTTGCAATGCAAATTTTAAAGAGAATTGCCTGGTAACCGGTGCAAGAAAGGAGTAAATCAAACTGGCATTGGTTGTTTTTAAAGTGCCTATGGCCTGATCGTCTGTGGTGACGAGGGCCCCAATTCCTCCTCCAAGAGCGTTCACATGCATATCGTAGGAAGCTGAATAAGTTACGTATCTGCCGGAAAGGTTAGGCCATTGGTTACGGTAGTTCATGCAAATTCTAGGGCAGCGCGCCGTTCCTGCAAATGCAGGGTTGAGGTACAGGGGATTGGCGTAAAACTGCGTAAATTGCGGGTCTTGCGCTCTTACATCTGAGAGAATGGAAATCAAAACTAGTATTAGGAGCAGAACGCGTTGCTTCATATGTGCGTGATATCGTGGCCTATTTTGACAAATATAGAGATACATTTTTAAAAACAAAAAAAATCGGCAATATTTTAGATGGAGCCTCGTTTATAAGTTGTAACTTTTCCCAATTCATAGACAGACCATGAATTTAATGAAAATCCCACTGCTCTCCATCATTTTTCTTTTCCAAGCAACAAATCTAAGTTCTCAGGTACAAAACGAAGTGTTATCGCGTTCTTATGCCGGAACCAAATCGTCTTTGATTATCCGCTCTTCCATTTCAGATACCAGTTTCCTCAAAGTGGAGTACGCCGGTGCTCAATACGATGGTCAAAAGCATAATTTACCTTTTCTTGTGCTTTCCAAAATAACAAACTATGATCAAAGTGCGAAAGCCGCTTTACTCATTCGTAAAGTGGTTCCAGTAAGTGAACCTCATGCTTCAGTGATAAAACGGTATTACAAAGCCTACCTGAGCAACACCTTCCAATTAAGCGAAGTACCTGGTTTAAGTGGTCGGGAAAATCTAAATCCTCACCGGCTTATGCCTTTTCGTTTGACCGCGAACGGGGAGGTGGAAGAGTTGGTGGATTATGAAGTAAGTTGGCAAATCACAGCAAACAACAATTCAGAGATCATGCGGCGAAGCTCTGCTTTTAAAAGTCAATCTGTATTGTCTGCAGGTGACTGGTATAAAATAGCGACTGCAAAAACCGGCATTCACAAGATCAATAAATCATTTCTTGAGGGCCTTGGCATCGACCTGAGCAGTGTGGACCCCAGAAATATTCAGGTATACGGAAATGGTGGAAAAATGGTGCCAGAATTAAACAGCGCTTTCAGGTACGATGATCTTGAGGAAAACAGTATTTATGTTGCTGGCGAAAATGATGGTGTTTTTGATGAAGAGGATTATGTTCTTTTTTACGCAACAGGAACTGCCGAATGGCGAAAACCACCTGTGGCCAATGGTTTAAAATTTGAAGCCGTGAAAAGTCTCTACAGCGACAGCAGTTTTTATTTTATCACTGTAGGAAATTCAGCTGGATTAAGGGTAGGGACACAAAACGGCTCTGCTTTAATGCCAAATGTTTTCACAGGGACCTATGATTATTATGCCTTTCACGAAGAGAACCGCTACAATTTTGGAAAATCGGGTAGGGCTTTTTTCGGAGAATTTTTTGATGTACAGAATTCATACAATTTTAACTGGAATGATGGTGATTTTGTTGTAGGAGATACCATCCGTGCTTTGATGAGTGTGGTGGCCATTCACACTGACACCACTCAATTCCTGATGAGTGGAAACGGCATAAATAAAATTGTAACAACGCCTTCTCTTTCGGTTGGCTCCTATCTAGCCGACTACGCCACCTACGCTTCAGGAGCTTACAAAGGCTTAAACACAGACAATTCTGCCATCAATGTGCTGGTTCAGAAACTAACTTCAAAAAGTTTGGGCTATCTTGATAAGGTAACGATCAATGCCAGGCGTTCAATAAAAGTGAATGCCAAACAATTTCAATTCAGAGACAGCAGGATTTCAGGCCCAGGAAAAATTTGTGAATTCAATATACTTAAAACTCAGCAGGGCGCCCCGGTGTTATGGAATGTGACCAATCCTTTACATCCCTTTGCAGAGGTTTACTCTGCAAACGGGAACAATCTGAGTTTTGTTTCCACTGCAGATACACTGAAAGAATATTGCATCGCACCTGAATCTGATTTTTATGCCCCAGTAAAACTTGGAAAAATTGAAAATCAGAATTTGCATGGCGTCAGTCAGGCCGATTATTTGATTGTGACCCATCCAAATTTTGTCAGCCAGGCAAATCGTTTGGCCGCTTTCCATAATCAAATGGAAGGTTATACCACCGCAGTGGCCACAACCGACCAGATCTATAACGAATTTGCCAGTGGAAAACAGGACATTTCGGCTATCCGCGATTTTATCAGATTGCTCTACACCAGGGGCAATGCTTTGCCTTTGCCGCGTCCGGTAAAGTACGTTCTTTTGATGGGAGACGGCTCATACAACAACATGGTGAGAAGTACAGTGAACAATTCAAATTTTATACCCACTTACCAGTCCCATGAATCGCTTTCCTTCACCAGCAGTTTAGCTACCGATGATTTTTATGGTTTAATGGATCCCACTGAAGGGTTTAATGTAGAGAGTGTGGGTTTTGTGGATGTCGGGATTGGCCGCTTTACTTGTAAAACCGCAGCGGAAATAAACGCCGTTATTGCTAAAATTGAAAACTACTATAAAAAAGATCCTAATTTTCAGGTGAGTCAGCAAGATCCGCTCAATTGCTCAAGTGCTTCTGAAAGCCCCATGGGTGATTGGAGAAACAACCTTTTGTTTTTGGCCGACGATGGCGATGGAGCCATACACATGAAAGGCGCGGACAATCTTACATACGATGTTGCCAGCATAAGCAAAACGTATAATACGGATAAGATTTACATTGATGCTTACCAGCGCATCAGCACCCCCAGTGGCCAGCGTTATCCGGATGCTGAAGAGGATCTGATGCGGAAAATTAAAAAAGGGGTCTTATTGTTTAACTACACCGGACATGGCGGAGAATTGGGTTTAACGGCAGAACGCATATTGGAAATATCAAGCATAAACAGCATGGATAATTTTAGCAAGTTGCCATTGTTTATAACCGCTACCTGCGAGTTCAGTCGTTACGATGACCCGGGAAGGACCTCGGCCGGAGAATTGTGTTTACTCAACTCACGCGGCGCAGCAATTGCCTTGCTGACAACATGCAGGCTTGCCTATTCGTCAACAAACGACGTATTGAACAGTGTGGTCATGGAAAAACTTTTTACCAGAATGAACAATGGCAAGCGACCAACTTTGGGTGATGTCATCAGACTGACCAAATCTTCACCAACTCTGGGGGGGCAGTACTATTACTACGCCAACTTCCATTTGTTAGGTGATCCTGCTTTAACGCTTGCCTATCCTGAATATAAAGTAATCACAAGTTCCGTGAACAACCAATCGGTTACGGTTTCAAAAATTGACACGCTGGGGGCTCTGGCTAAAATTACCATTAGCGGCTATGTGGCAGATACGCTTGGAAACAAATTAAGCAACTTTAATGGAGTGGTGTATTCCACAGTGTTTGATAAGGAGCAGGATGTGGTGTGTTTGCTTAACGATCCTGGTTCTTTTGATACGGCTGCCAATGGCCCTTTCAAATACAAATTACAACGCAACACCCTGTTCAGAGGCAAAACTCAGGTGAACAATGGGGATTTTAGTTTTACTTTTTTGGTGCCAAAAGACATTAGCTTCGCCTATGGTCCGGGAAAGATTACCTATTATGCCAGCAATGGCAGCACAGATGCCAATGGTTTCTACAACCAGTTGGTGATTGGTGGTGCTTCGGGGAATACCGTGGTTGACAACGAAGGGCCGGTGGTGAATTTGTACATGAACGATAAAAATTTTGTAAGCGGCAGCATCACCAATGAAAAACCCCTGTTTTACGCCGACCTGATCGATTCAAGCGGAATCAATACCCTGGGCACTTCATTTGGGCACGACATCACTGCGGTGTTAAACAAAGCCGGCAGTAAACCGGTGATTCTTAACGATTACTACGAGGCTGGTTTGAACAGCTACCAAAGCGGACGGGTGAAGTATCCCTTTGAAAAACTCTCTACCGGGGATTATCAGCTGAATTTTAAGGTTTGGGACATACAAAACAACTCAAGTAACGCCACTGTTGAATTTGTAGTGGCTGAAAGTGCTGAATTGGCGCTGAAGAATGTGTTAAATTACCCTAATCCCTTCAGTACAAAAACTAAATTTTTCTTTGAGCACAATCAGGCCTGTACCCCTTTAAAAGTATCGCTTCAAATCTATACTATTAGCGGCAAACAAGTGAAAACCATACAACAAAATGTGCAGTGTGAGGGGTTTAAGACGGAAGGAATTGATTGGGATGGCCGCGACGAATTTGGTGATAAACTGGCCAGAGGCGTGTATGTCTATCGCCTTTCAATTACCACATCCGACAACAAAAAGGCAGAAAAAATTGAGAAATTGGTTATACTAAATTAGTAAATTTGCCGTTCAGGAGATTTGCCCGAGACGAGACACACTATGTTCATAAGAAAGACTTTATTTGCTGCAGGATCGATTGTATTGGTATTACCAGTGTTCAGTCAACAAATTGTAAATACAGGAACCAACTTAGACGGGGGCGTTAATGCCATAACCACGGCTGTGCCATTTCTGATGATCAGTCCCGACAGTAAACAAGGGGCCATGGGAGATGCTGGTGCGGCAACTGACCCTGATATTAATTCCATTCATTGGAATGGCAGTAAGCTTGCTTTTGCTGAAAAGCAGTACGGCGTAGGATTTACAGTAACCCCCTGGTTGCGCCATTTGGTGCCGGACATAAATATGTCTTACCTTGCAGGCTACGGAAAGATCAATGCACGACAAACCGTGGGTGGATCGTTGAGGTACTTTAGTTTAGGTAATATTGAACTTACCAATTCCCAGGGTGTAAAAACCAGCGACTACAAACCCAATGAGTTTGCCATTGATCTGGCTTTCTCACAAAAGCTTTCCAAAACCTTTGCTTTAGGAATTGCAACGCGGTATGTGAATTCGGGCATTAGCAAAGTATATTTCAATGGCAGTTCAGGGAACGCGGCTAGTACAGTTGCTGTAGACCTTTCCATGTATTTTCTCAGTAATAAGTTTAATTTGGGTGAGAAAAAAGCGGTAGCCTCAGCTGGTTTGGCCATTACCAACATGGGCGCCAAAATAAAGTACTCCAATGATGAGAATTTTATACCAACCAATCTGAGGTTAGGCGGAGGTTTAAAAACGGATCTTGATGAGTTTAATACCTTTGGTTTTTACCTCGATCTCAATAAACTATTGGTGCCGACTCCACCAATATATCTGTACGACACCAGTAACGTTAAACCTGTATTGGCCATCGACCCTGCTACAGGAAAACCAATTATTGCAGCTGGGATGGATCCAAATGTTTCTGTTGGTCAAGGCATGATACAGTCGTTTTACGATGCGCCAGGCGGATTTAAAGAAGAAATGCAGGAGATTAGCATTGCCACCGGAATGGAGTATTGCTACAACAACATTTTTTCAGTACGTGCCGGTTATTTTTACGAATCAAAAAACAAAGGTGCCCGCCAGTATTTCACATTTGGTATGGGTTTCCGCTTTAAGGTTATCAATGTAGACGGTTCTTACCTGGTGCCAACTTCCCTTCAGAACCCGCTTCAGCGCACCTGGAGGATTACGCTCAGCTTCATGTTCGATGCGGTTGGTAAACAACAGAAGGATCCTTTGGCGCCATAAGGTCTTCACAGCAGATTGTGCATAATTGATGTTTACTATGGGCTTGCCTGCTCAGGCTAAGGCACATCTTTGTGTATGCGTAAAATCACTTACGGTATAGGACTACTTGTTCTCCTTGGGGTCTCCTGTGCAGAGGAAAAAAACAATTCAAAACAAAACAGCGTTTTCAATTACAATGAAATGAACGGCTTGAGTTCACTCGACCCTGCTGTGGCCGGTAACTTTGAAAACATATGGCCGGTGAATCAGTTGTTCAATGGTCTTGTTCAGCTGGACGACAGTTTAAATGTGGTTCCCTCTATTGCGAAGACCTATATTATAAGTGAAGATGGCTTGAGGTACACCTTTTACTTAAGAAACGATGTGTATTTCCATGATGATGCTTGTTTTGTGAATGCTAAGGGCAGGAAAGTTGTGGCAGGGGATTTTGTATTTAGTTTATTGCGCTTGTACGACAGCAAAGTAAGCAGCGCGCTTTCCTTAATGACTCATTTTGAACGTGGAAAGAAAGGAGAAAGAACAGGCCTGGTGGCCTTAAATGACTCCACACTCGAACTGCGCTTAAATAAACCATTCAACGCGTTTTTGAGTTTGCTGAGCATGAAGTATTTCAGTGTAATTCCACATGAAGCCATTCGGTATTACGGCGACGATTTTAGAAAACACCCTGTGGGTACAGGCCCATTCCGCTTTAAACACTGGGAAGAAGGCACTAAGCTCGTGATGTTGAAGAATGAAAAATATTTTGAAACGGATAGGGAAGGAAAACATTTACCCTACCTTGATGCTGTTACAGTTTCATTCATTCGTGACAGGGAAACGGCATTTATGGAATTGCTGAATGGCAAATTTGATATGCTGAGTGGGGCCGATGCGTTTAACATCAACGAGGTACTTGACAAGGAAGGCAATTTGCGGGAGCTTTATCAATCGAAGTTCTTTCTTCAAAAACACACTTTTCTTAAAACGGATTACATTGGCATTTTAGTAGACACAAGTTCAATACTGGCGAAACAATCCCCCCTTGCTTTAAAGCAGGTCAGAAAGGCCGTCAATCATGCTTTTGACCGCGAAAAGCTTGTTCGGTTTCTTAGAAATAAGATTGGCACACCGGCACTGGCGGGATTTATTCCAAAAGGCTCAAAGAGTTACGATTCTGATGTTGTAAAGGGCTATTCTTATGATCCGGATAAGGTGAAAACGTTACTACAGGAAGCGGGTTATCCTGGCGGGAAAGGACTCCCTGAGCTCACGATCCACATAACGGATAGTTATAAAGAACAAGCTGAATTTATACAGTCTCAATTGGCTGAAAACAACATTGTGGTCAATATCAGCGTTGAAAAAACATCCATCCTTAGGCAGGCTGTCAACAACGGAGAATACCTGTTATTTAAAAAGTCCTGGTTTTGCGATTATGCCGATGATGAAAACTTCATGAGTTTGTTCTACAGTAAAAACTTTACGCCCGAGGGCGTTAATTTTTTCAGATACAAGAACGATTTGTTTGATCGTTATTATGAAGAGTCGCTTATGGTAAAGGATGAGCAAACGAGAAATCGATTGTTCAACCGCATGGATAGTTTAATTATTGAGGATGCGCCCTGTATTCCCTTGTATTACGACGAAGTCATTCGTTTGGTGAGGCACAACGTAAAAGGCCTGGGCATAAATGCGATGAATTTATTGAACCTGAAAACAGTCAGTAAAGATTAATCTTTTCTCTCCCTTTGTTTGATAATGTATCCGGGCCGGTTCTTCACTTCTTCGTAAATCCTCCAGATGTATTCGGCAATGATGCCAAGGCTGAGTAAGATAAGGCCTGAGAAAAAGGATATGAGGATTACAATACTAATCCAACCCTGAACGCCTACTTTCCAATAATCGGGATTTCCAAAAAGTTTGATGTAGAGGTAAAAAAGGATGAGGCAAAAGGATAAGAAAGAAGTGCTTACACCTAAAAAGGTGATGAATTTAATTGGAAATGATGAAGTGGAAAAAAACCAATCCTTGGCCAACTTAATCTTTTTTCGAATTGTCCACCTTGATTTGGATGCAGAACTTTTTCCTCTAATGTAGGGGTAGTAAGTGGGGTTAAAACCCATTCTAAGCAACTCGGTAAATGTTGTAGTATTAATCGGGTGAATTTTTTCGTTTAACAGATTAATTACTTCCCTGTCGATTAAATAGGTGTCAATCCCTTTAGGTGGGTATTTAAAATCTGAGACGTAACTTATTACCTTATAGAATAATATGGCAATCTGTTTTGTTAACCAAGGATCGTTTCTTTCAGTTCTATATGAAAAAATTATCTTGTTGCCTTTTTTCTCCCATTCATTGTACATATCAACGAAGAGTTGATATGGTTGTTGGTCATCATCTGCAATAATGATTGCGCAATCTCCGGTAACTACAGTAAAACCAGCAAAAAGGGCATAATGAGAAGTGAAATTTCTGCTTAATTCAAAAGCCTTAACATTGTTAAATTGTGATTCTAAAGTTGTTGCAATTTCAAAAGAACCATCCTGTGACCCGTCATCAATAATTACTAATTCATAGGGTATTCCGTGTAATGCTAATTTCTCGTCCAACTGATTTCTTACACTTATTAATCGTTTTCCCGATTTGTACGATGGTAAGATTACAGATAGTTTTCTTCGCGTCATATTTCTGTGCTAATTCTTGTTATTTAAAAGCTTTTAGAAAAAAAAGTAGCTTGGGCTTATATTTTTTTTCAAATTCCTCTTTAAAGATAGACATAATATAAAGGTTTTCGGCTCTTCCATTTATTAAAATGTGCTTTTCTAAATACCCTTCCTGTTTCATACCTAAATAAAGTTGTAACTTATGCATGGGTTTATTAGTTGCAAGAATGTCCCCTGTCATTTTGCGAAAATTTAGATTATTAAACAAGTAATCGTAAGCAAGCAATAATGCTTCTAGCCCATAGGGGTTTGATTTGGTTTGGTATTCATCTTTTATAACCAACCTGCCAACATTAGCAACTTTATCAATTTCATTTACATCATAAATTCCAATTGTTCCGACCTTTTCTTTGGTAGCTTTATCGCTTATGATGTAGTTAATTTCATTTTCCGTCCGGTTTTGAATCCATTTTTTCTGCATGGATACAGAGTAGTTAGCGGGCTGACGCAAGTGTACACCCCCAATTCCTGTTCTCCATTTGAATATATCTTCAGCGTCAGAAACGTCAATCTTCGTTAACTTTATGTGCTTTCCTGTTAGAGTGGTTTCGAATTTAATTTTCATATAATTAGTATTTACTGTCTTACATTTTACTAAATGAATCTGAGTGGCTAAATGTATTATGCACTTAAATCAAAGGTCATGCCAATAAATAGAGATAGAACGAATAGAAAACCACTTGAAAATTGCAGAAATATAACTAAATCTAGCGCAAAATAGTAATACATGATTGAAAATAATGAGTTCTCTTTATCAAATTGTGAAATACTACCTCAAAAATAAGGTTTCAGCTAATTGTGCTATGTTTTTTGAACAGTAAATTTCTTTTTTTTGCTCTTTATCTATAAGGCGTGCGTACCTTCCAATCCCGTGTTAGTTAGAATTGGAGTGTAAGAGTTGAGTTTAGGGCCAAAAATAGGCTAGACTCGTGATGTTTTAAAATGCCTGAGAATTATCGAAGTAATTTTATAGTTTTGAGCAAAGAACTATATTTGCATTTGAATCTTTTAAAGTTGTAAATCATTATGAGGGTAAGTTATAAGGTGTTAGATACGGACGCCAAGGAATATTATTTAAATCCGAACTCGGAGGACAAATTTGTAAGGGAGAAGTTTATTGAGTATGCTCATCAAGAGTACTGTACCAGATGGCTTACTGGTTTTTTGAACCATGATACAAAAGTTCTTGCAATGGGTTATGGTGATGGTGTTCAAGCAAAAGTCTTATATGATATTTGTAAGCAATTAACAATAATAGAAGGCTCAAAATTATTGACGGAAAAAGCAAGTCTCGAATTAAAAAACTCCAAATGCATTCACACACTCTTTGAGGAGTTTGAACCAAAGGAGAAATATGATTTAATTATTGCAACATTTGTGTTTGAGCATGTGGACAATACTGTGGATTTACTCAGGAAAATGCAGGATTGGTTGGAAGAAAATGGTAAAATTATAATAGTTGTACCAAATAAGGAATCACTGCATAGAAAACTTGCTGTTTTAATGGGAATTCAGCCGGAATTAGACACATTAAGCCCAAGAGACATAAATGTAGGTCATCAAAGGGTATACTCACTTGAAACCCTTGAGAAGGATGTAGTTGAAGCAGGTTATAGAGTGGTACAAAAGTATGGATACAATCTTAAAACTTTGCCCAACTCTATGATGCTTGACTTTCCGGAAGGTTTAATTCGTGCTTTAAGTGAAATTTCCCCTGAATTACCAATCCATTTATTGGCTAATATTGGAGTAGTAATTACAAAATAGCTGAAAAAAATCTTGTTGAATTAACCTGTCCTTTACATTTTCCTATTTATTGATTCTACTTTTTTTAAATCTTCCTGACTCGAAAGTACTGTCAGCAAGTTCAATTTTCACTGGTATTTTAAACGTTTCCAATTTGGTACGGCAATAGGTTTTTACTTTTTTAATCAGTTCGGCCTTGGTGTCTGGTCCGTTGTATTTAATTTTAGCGCAAACAATTTTTCCCGTAAGGGGATTGCTTTCGGCGTATACCAACACGTCTTCAATATCCGGTATCTCGAGGATTACATTTTCTACTTCCTGAGGAAATACTTTTTCACCCCCTACATTGATGATCTCAGACTTTCTTCCGAGAATTTTCATGTATTCGCCTTTCACTTCCACTGTATCTCCGGTCATAAACCAACCGTCTTCAGTAAATGGACTTGGTGCATTAAGGTACCCAATCATGGCTGAATCGGATTTTATCTGGAGAAGACTGTCGACTACTCTGGTTTGATAACCTTCTCCACCGATCTTCACCCAAAGTGAACCGTTTTCCTCAGATTGGGAGCGCAAAACGCCTAACTCGATAAGGCCATAGGTTTGTTGCAATTTGATGTCAGGAAATAGTGTGTTGATGCGCTTTAGAAGGCTTTCGGGCATGGGCTCAGCGCCATAGGAAATCAGTTTCAGGCTTTTTAGTGAAAAACGTTCATAGGCCCTGCTAAGCACAAGCATATTCAAAAAGGTAGGAGAGGTGGGCAGAAGTTCTACCTGATGTTTTTCTATGGTCTGGCAAACAAAATCCGGGGTTCTGTTTTCAAGAATTACTACAGTGCCCCCGTTTGAGAGGATATGGAAAAGAGTGTTTAAACCACCCCAGTGATCGAAAAGCAAAAAATTCACAGTGCGCTGTGCTTTGCGTTTTGTTCTGAATTTATTAAGCAGTTTCTGAAAATCGTGAAGTGCTCCTTTGGGCTCACCCGAGGAACCCGATGTAAACAGCACCAATCCGGGTTTGGCATTCTTGAGTATTGTGTTGTAAAGCGGGTTTTTATCTTGAGGAGCGTCAAAGGCAATGAATTCAGGTTTGGTTTCTTCCTTTATTCGAATAAGAACATCGAGTTGAGCAATATTGTATTTTTTCTGATTTTTTTCAGAATGAAGGATATCAAACGGAACCGCTACTGCATTTGCGTCGATGAGTGCGAACAGCATGGCGATGGTTTCGGGGCTAAAATCGCTTTCAAGGCCAACAATTTTGGAAGAATAGATTGTTTGAAATTTCCCGCGCCAATACTCTATTCTATCAAGTATATGGGAATAGGAGATGGCCTGATCCTTCCAAATGATTGCGGTTCGTTCACCGTAATTTCTGAAATCGTCAAGTAAAAAACCGATGTTAGCTGATGAGTTCATTGATGGTTAATTCAATCAGCTTAAAATTCACAAGGTTGCCTACTTCTTCATCAGGGATTGATACCCCAAACTCTTCTTCAAGGGCCAGGATTAGGTTAAGGTGGCGCAGGGAATCCCAGTTATCAATATTGTCTGTTGAAGCGTCTTCATTAATACTTTCGAGAGGCAATTCAAAAACGGCACTCATCACTTGTTTTATTCTGCTATTGTTCATTTTTGCTAGGCGTTTAACGCGGTGATAATTTTGATGTAATGCAAGTTACGGGGCTTAAAGGTAGAAATATTTAAGCTATATGACTTGGCACCTTCTGTTTCTCTGAGGAGTTCAAACCCAATTTTTTCAAAGTAATCTTTTACCTGAGCGTTTTTTTTGGTTGGCAGAAACTTTGCCCTCATGGCGCTGTATCCTTTTTTACTGGCCAATTCAATCATATGGTCCATAAAAACATATTCAATGTTTCTTCCTAAAATTCTACAGCTCATCAGGAGTGAATCCACATGAACGACCCGGGGGTCGCCTTCATCTTCCTTCAAGATACATACACCGGTAAGGCCACTATCGCCATATTTGTCTTTCACAAACATTGCCGCTGTTATACTTTTAGGGTCCTCCATGAATTGTTCGATCTGGTTTTCAGTGTACCGTATTGTTGTCAGATTGAACTGGTTGGTTTTTTGCGTGAGTTGTGAGATCCTTGGTATGTAGGCAGCATCGTCAACCAAAACGCCAAGTTCAATGCAGAGGGAGGCCAGGTAATCGTCGATAGAGCCAAACTGATCTTTAGCGCTTTCCCTTTGGAATTGTTGTTTGTACATCTCTGTTTTTTTCAGGTCGTCCTTATTTGGCGCAAGATTGAACAGTTTGTATAGGTCTTTGAGGACTTGTTGAGGATAGTCGGAAATTTGTGAAGGCACATGAATGCAATGAATTTCAGGCAATTTTTCACGGATAAGATTGATCTCAAAAGCGGAATCATCTATAAACACAAGGCTGTCGGTGCCAATGTTAAGCTCTTGAGCAATGGCCTTGAGGTTAGTGGCTTTGTCGTTCCAGTTAATTTTGTGTATCACAATATTTTCTTCTTTCAATACAACATCTTTGTGCGTTCTCAGCACCTCCATCACGTCGACTTCGTTGTTTTTACTGCAAAGGCCAACAATGACCCCACGTTTGCTTAGATAAACAGCCATTTGTTGTACTTTGTGATAAAATACCCCTTTTTTGCTCGAAGCGGACATGTCAATGCCCTCTATGCCATCCTCGCCCACAATGCCCTGCCAAATCGTATTGTCGCAATCCAGAATAAGTGCTTTTTTTAACTTGCCGTTATTTCTCAATAATGTTGGTTCAACAGCCGCAGCATAGTGTTTCAGGAAATTTACAGTGTAAGGGGCTTTGGAAGAAAGGTAAAACCTCTGGTCGTAACATTGTGAGAGACCGAGGTGCAGAAAGATTCTATCAATGTCTATAAGTGTAAAATTTGATGGAGCGTTTTCTTTTACATATCGGTTCAATTCCGAAACAAAACGATGGATTTTACTTTCAGAAAGTACGTTGACAGGGTAATAGGCGGAGGAAAAGCAATTAAAAATAACCGATGGGGTAGAACCCAAATTATTAAAAACCATGGAGAGTTCAGTGAAGGTCTTTTGTTTGAATGATTCATACGTGTCTTCACTCAGATCCTCAAAAAAATCTTTTACCTGGTCGATCAAGTTCAGGGTATCATAGAATACGATAACAAGATTTTTGTTATGAAAGTGCGCGGAGTCCTGAACAATGTTGTCGAAATTGCCAATTTCGATTGCGGGTTCAATTTGGTTTTTGCGGCAAGCGTATTCTAAAATGTCTTTACCGGCATTCACTGTAACGTTTGACAGAATGCCGATTTGGTAAGGTGTGGATGAAATGGTGCCACTGAGTTGTTTGTTCAGTTGCAGAATTTCGGTGTATTTTAAGTTTTCCATGAAATATTAGTACATGATTTGTCCACCATTCAAGCGGATGTTCTCTCCGGTTAAAAAGTCGGATTTTGAAGAAGCTAAAAAACTGATAACACCTGCTACATCTTCAGCTAGAGCGAGCCGGCGCAATGGGGTTTGGGCTGCAGTCATCAATTTTATTTTTTCTGGAATATCCGCAGTTAACTCGGTGCTTACCAGGCTTGGTGAGACCATGTTGAGTCGAATGCCTTTGGGTGCAAGTTCAAATGCCAGTGATTTGGTGAGGCCTTCTAGCGCAGATTTTGCGGTAATGTATGCCGACCAATCGGCATTTGGTTTGTCGGCTGCCAAACTACCAATGTGTATGATTTTGCCGTAACCTTGTTGAATCATTCCTGGGGCAAGTGCCTGAATTAAACTCAGACTGGATTTGATGTTGAGCTCAAATTGTTTGGTATAGTCGGACCAGGTGAGGTCCTGAAACTTAATGTTTGGGATTACTGAGGCCGCGCAATGGGCAAGAACGTCTATCCTTGAGAAACTTCTGAGCCCTTTCTCCACCATTTGCTGAATGTCCTTGTCGTCAAGAATATTAGATTGAATGCAAATGGCTTTTCTGCCATACGTTTCAATTTCTTTTTTGATGGCTTCTGCTTTTTCTTTGTTTTTGTTGTAATGAATGATCACATCCATTCCGTCCTTAGCCAATTGAAGGCAAGCAGCCTTACCGATGCCGCCTGTACCGCCGACAACAAGTGCAACGCGTTGTGGATTGTCAAGCCTTACAGCTTGGGTTTCGGCTTTTTCGGTATTTATGACTTTTACTTTGGCAAGACCCTTTGTAACCAGTTGTTTATTTTGGTTGTGAATTTCAGTTTTAAGTTCAATGATTTGTTCTTTGTCGTTCTTTTTGAGAACTTCCGCTGTCACGGTCAATTCATCGCCGATTCTCACGGGCAAAAGAAACTCCAGACTTTGGGAAAACCAAAGCGCACCATCACCCGGGAGTTTGGTGCCTATGATGGTAGAAATGAAGGAAGCGCCAAGCATACCGTGAACCACAGGTTTTTTAAATTGGGTTGAGCTAGCGAATTTTTCATCCACATGCAACCTGTTATCATCCCCTGTGAGATCAACAAATTTGGCAATGTCCTCTTTTGTTATGGTGTGAGACAAAGTCTCTTTGTCACCAACTTGTATGTCCTGATATTTTTTCATGTGAATTTCCAAATGCTTGCACCAAAATTAAAACCGGCTCCTACTCCGGCAAATAGAACTGTATATCCAGGTTTTATTTTACCCAATTGCATAGCTTCACTTAGGGCGATCCCAATGCTGGCAGAGCCTGTGTTGCCAATTTCTTCTACGTTAGTAAATGTTTTCTCAAGGGGTATTTTGAGTTTTGCCATAACATACTGTATAAGATTTAAATTGGCCTGATGAAATATGCAAAAGTCAATGTTATCAATTTCTAAGTTGGATTTAACAAGAACAGCTTTAATGACCTTTGGAAGATTTGTAATTGCTTGTTTCCAGGTGGCGAGTCCATTCATTTCAATATAATCTATATCAGGTGAAAAACCACGGTTCACCAATGGATAACTGGACCCTCCACCCCTAAACCTTACTGCCTCATATGTGGAGCTGTCCGTCGAAAACTTGGAAGCAATTACACCGCTTCCGGCCGGCACTTTTCCTAATAGTGCAGCTCCGGCTCCATCACTAAAAAAGATAGCCGTTTCTTTATCTTCTGGATTAATGAAGCGGGTATGTAATTCCACGCCAATCACCAAAGTGTATTTTAAGGACTTGTCCACTAACATTCGGTCTGAGCCAATTGTCAATGCTGTTACAAATCCCGTGCAATTTGTGTTAATATCGATGATTTGAGCATTTTTTGCACCAAGATTTTGCTGAATTTTAGCTGAAACTGGTGGGAACATGTAGTCTGGAGAAAAAGTGGCCACAACAATCAGATCAATATCATCAGCCGATACGTTTTTTTCTTTAAGAAGGTTTATTGCTGCATTTGTGGCTAAACCAGAGGCAGAATCCTCAGGACGTGCAATGTATCGGCGTTTTATTCCAGTTTTTGAAACAATCCATTCTGGACTCACATCCGTCATTATTTGGCACAGTTCTTCATTTGTCTGAATTCTATCAGGCAAGTAGTGACTTGCTCCCAATATGCCAATGCCATAGTTTTTCATTGTAGTGCATTTTGATTTAAGAAGGCTATCAATTCGGTATTGTTGCTTCTGATTTTATTAAGGTACTCTGGTTCGCCGTGGCCTGGCAGGGCAATACTATTTTGAGGAAAGGAATCAAATACTTCTTTGATACTGGTTTTTAATTTTGAAAGGTTTTCCCCAGGAAAATTATTAAAGCCAAGTCCTTTTTTATATACAATATCACCTGAAAAGAGGAGGTCATGGCATTGAATGATACAACTTCCGTTGGAATGTCCTGGAAAATTGTAAACTGTGAGTCGAAAATCTCCTAGGGTCAATTCTTCCTTTTTTGATTTAAATAGGTAGTCTGGTGAAGGGGTAGTGATCTTGTAGTTTATTTTTGTGAGTTTTAGATAGAAGTTGGCCGACTGAGATAATTTCACATCGGACTCATGCATAAAGAAAGGTATTTGAAATTTTTCTTTGATTTCTGAAACTGTGGCAATGTGATCAAAATGACCATGTGTGGCTAAAATTGCAATTGGTTTCAGACCAAGTTCATCTATTTTATTTAATATTTTCTTGGCATCTAAACCCGGATCAATCACCAAACAATCAGAAGACCTATCGCTTTTTAGGAGATAAGTGTTAGAAGGAAAGAGCTCGTTTCTAACAATTGTAATTCCAAGTTTAGTTAATTCCACCCAGATAAATGATTTGTGCTGTTATGTATGAGCTTCTATCTGAAGCAAAAAAATCAATTACGTTAAAGATGTCATCTGCATTTGCCATTCTTGGTATGGGCAGATTGTTTATGATCTCTTTAATTTTAGTTTGCGCAGTTGGTGTATGCGAACGAAGCATGTCTGTCTCAAATGCCGTTATTGCTAATGTGTTGCAGGTAACATTCATAGCTGAAAATTCTTTGGCCATAACATTTGCTAAGGTGTTTATTCCAGCTTTAGTTGCAGCATAAACGGAGTCGCCCATGGGCTCAAGACTTGATGCCATTGATCCGATATTGATAATCCTGCCGGGATCTTGGGTTCGCATAAGTTTGGCTGCTTCTCTCGAAACCAAAAACACTCCAACTAAATTAACATTGACCATGTCGAGTACATTTTTTATTGGCATAATCATCGCATATTGTGAGGTGAGAACTGCAGCGTTGTTGATCACTATGTCAATTTTTTTAAATTGTTTGCCAATGTCTTTTCTAAAACAATTTACAATAGAGTCAGGGTTGCCAATGTCGACCGAAAAGTGGTGATAACGTTCATGTGAAAATTCAGAGGTGTTTTTGCTTAAGCCTAATACAGTGGCGTGGTTTGCGATAAAATGTTTTGTTATCTCAAGTCCAACGCCTCTGCTTGCGCCCGTAACTAAAACGATTTTATTTTGATACATATGTCTCTGTATTGATCGGTTATTTACTTTTTTTCATTAGCTATTTCGTGTATATAATCTACAAGATTAGTCACGTTATCAAAGGGGCTGATAGCTCTTGTCATGGCCCGGTCATCGGTTAAAGAAATGTCACGATTAAGTTGTTCAGAAAGAACCATTTCTAGATCAACGATTACTGAGACAAGGGAAAGGGAATCTATACTTGAACCATTTCCGAATAAAACGGTGTTGTCATTAACTTTAAATTGCTGTTCTGATGGTAAAGTATCATTTAGCAATTGCAATTGATTTACTATGAGATCAAGAATTGTTTTTTTGTCCATTCTTTATTGTTTTATAAATTTTAAATATTCTGTATAATTCCGGATGTAATCCTTCTCATCATAATTGTGAGAGGCGAGCACGAGACAAACAGAACCAGATGAAAAATTCACTTCAGAGGCCCATATTCCAGGCACAATGTGCAAGCCAGTATTCGGATTGTTCAACTGAACGTGGTGTTTATTTTTTCCATCATCGAGCAATACTTCAAGAGCTCCGCTTACTGCTACCAAAAACTGATGGCATTCTTTGTGGGCATGTGCTCCTCTGGATTCTCCGCCAGGAATATCGTACAAGTAAAAAACTCGTTTAACGGCGAACGGGATCTCAGAATTATTGGTTACAACAGTAATGTGCCCATTTCTATCACCAATTTGCCCAAGTTTAACCACCCTGCAATCTTTTATATTCACAGAAGTGTTCATGTTCTTTTCGCTATAAAGGTTTCGAAATCACGGATGTAATCAGCGGAATCGTATGAGTGACTTGAGAGATGTAAACCCACGGCATTCGTTGAAAAGTTCTCGATGTGCCGCCAGGTCCGTGCGGGCACATATAGTCCGTAGTAAGATCGGTTCAGAGCGTATTTTTCTTTTGTTCCATCGGCTCGGGTAATCACCACATCAAAACTGCCGCTGAGGGCAATAATGACCTCGTTTTGTAACCTGTAAGCATGACCGCCACGAAGCCCCCCCCCCGGTACATCATAAAGCCAAAACACCCTTTTGATCTTAAAGGGAATTTGTGAAGGGTATTGCATGAAGGTTAGGTTCCCCCTTGGGTCAAGAATCTTAGGAAAATTGAGTATCTCCGCTTGTTTCACGCGATTGAAAAATTTGTCCAAAGATAGAATTTATTCAGGAATACGGACTTTTTTAGGTTTTTTTAAAACCAGTTTATGGCTTGAAATGAGGCTTTAAATCAGGCGTTTGCGCTACATTTTGTCAGATGAGAATATATCTTTTAATGCAGAGGCAATCACCGCAGCAATTGAATGGTCCCCGTTTTCGATTTGAGGATACCCTGAGGGGTTTTAATTTGTATCTTCCAATTGTAAACCCCATTTTGGCAGAGATTACCTTTAAAGTGGCCGTCCCAGCCCTGGTAGAAGGAGTTGGTGGAGAAGATGCGTTCCCCCCAGCGGTCGTAGATGTCCAAAGT